>BNJS01001521.1_pt1:0-10000 | contig 123931 bp, 125 predicted proteins | sample 8540461 | NCBI WGS metagenome assembly BNJS01 (sample SAMD00202454, study PRJDB9452) | human saliva metagenome | isolation source: human saliva | place: Japan | reverse complement strand
GGGGGAACCCACCGCTTTTAAAAGGGCGGTACGCGAAAGCGAGGTAACGCAGGGAACTGAAACATCTAAGTACCTGTAGGGAAGAGAAAGAAAAAAATCGATTTCCTAAGTAGCGGCGAGCGAAAGGGAAAGAGCCCAAACCAATATGCTTGCATATTGGGGTTGTAGAGACTCTCAATAAAAACGTATGACAAAGTATAGTAGAACGAGCTGGAAAGTTAGACCGTAGAAGGTAAAAGTCCTGTATACGAAATGCTGAGTTGGCGTGAGAGAGCACCTGAGTACGGCGGAACACGAGGAATTCCGTCGGAATCTACCAGGACCATCTGGTAAGGCTAAATACTACCTAGTGACCGATAGTGAACCAGTACCGTGAGGGAAAGGTGAAAAAGAACCCCGGGAGGGAGTGAAAGAGAACCTGAAACCGTGTGCTTACAAGTAGTCAGAGCCCTTTAGGGGGTGATGGCGTGCCTTTTTGTAGAATGAACCGGCGAGTTACTTTATCATGCGAGGTTAAGTGGAAGACATGGAGCCGAAGCGAAAGCGAGTCTTAATAGGGCGAAATAGTATGATGGAGTAGACCCGAAACCAAGTGATCTACCCATGGCCAGGTTGAAGTTTAGGTAACACTGAATGGAGGACCGAACCAGGACACGTTGAAAAAGTGTTTGGATGAGCTGTGGGTAGCGGAGAAATTCCAATCGAACTTGGAAATAGCTGGTTCTCTCCGAAATAGCTTTAGGGCTAGCCTCGTTGTGAGTTTACTGGAGGTAGAGCACTGTTTGGACTAGGGGCCCATCCCGGGTTACCGAATTCAGACAAACTCCGAATGCCAGATAAATATCAACAGGGAGTCAGACTGCGGGTGATAAGGTTCGTAGTCGAAAGGGAAACAGCCCAGACCGCCAGCTAAGGTCCCAAATTGTATGTTAAGTGGAAAAAGGATGTGATGATGCACAGACAACCAGGATGTTGGCTTAGAAGCAGCCACCATTTAAAAGAGTGCGTAATAGCTCACTGGTCGAGTGACATCGCGCCGAAAAATGTACCAGGGGCTAAACATACAACCGAAGCTGCGGATATAACTAATGTTATATGGTAGGAGAGCGTTCTAACATCATAGAAGCCGAACTGGAAGGTGAGGTGGAGAGGTTAGAAGTGAGAATGCCGGTGTGAGTAGCGAAAGATAGGTGAGAATCCTATCCACCGAAAGACTAAGGTTTCCAGAGGAAGGCTCGTCCGCTCTGGGTAAGTCGGGACCTAAGGTGAAGCCGATAGGTGAAGCCGATGGACAACAGGTAGAAATTCCTGTACCACCGAATATCGATTGAGAGAAGTGGGGACAGAGGAGGCTAATTGATCGCCCTGATGGAATAGGGCGTCTAAGCACAAAGACTGACAAGTAGGCAAATCCGCTTGTTGAAAAGGTTGAAGTGTGATGGGGAGCGAAATATAGTAGCGAAGTCAATGAAGCCAAACTCTCAAGAAAAGCCGCTATCGAGATAAGAGGTGCCCGTACCGCAAACCGACACAGGTAGTTGGGAAGAGAATTCTAAGGTGAGCGAGAGAACCATCGTTAAGGAACTCGGCAAAAATGACCCCGTAACTTCGGGAGAAGGGGTGCCTACGAGAGTAGGCCGCAGTGAATAGGCCCAAGCGACTGTTTATCAAAAAAACACAGGTCTCTGCAAAAACCGAAAGGTGAAGTATAGGGGCTGACGCCTGCCCGGTGCTGGAAGGTTAAGAGGTGCTTAGCGCAAGCGAAGGTATGAATTGAAGCCCCAGTAAACGGCGGCCGTAACTATAACGGTCCTAAGGTAGCGAAATTCCTTGTCGGGTAAGTTCCGACCCGCACGAAAAGGCGTAACGATTTGGGCACTGTCTCAACGATGGACTCGGTGAAATCATAGTACCTGTGAAGATGCAGGTTACCCGCGACAGGACGGAAAGACCCCATGGAGCTTTACTGTAGCTTGATATTGAATTTTGATGCAGTATGTACAGGATAGGGTAGGAGCCTAGGAATCATGCACGCCAGTGTATGAGGAGGCGTTGTTGGGATACTACCCTTGCTGTATTGAAATTCTAACCCTCGGCATAGAAAACCGGGAGACAGTGTCAGGTGGGCAGTTTGACTGGGGCGGTCGCCTCCTAAAGAGTAACGGAGGCGTTCAAAGGTTCCCTCAGAATGGTTGGAAATCATTTGCAGAGTGTAAAGGCACAAGGGAGCTTGACTGTGAGACCTACAAGTCGAGCAGGTGCGAAAAGCAGGACTTAGTGATCCGGTGGTTCCGCATGGAAGGGCCATCGCTCAACGGATAAAAGCTACCCTGGGGATAACAGGCTTATCTCCCCCAAGAGTCCACATCGACGGGGAGGTTTGGCACCTCGATGTCGGCTCATCGCATCCTGGGGCTGTAGTCGGTCCCAAGGGTTGGGCTGTTCGCCCATTAAAGCGGTACGCGAGCTGGGTTCAGAACGTCGTGAGACAGTTCGGTCCCTATCCGTCGTGGGCGTAGGAAATTTGAGAGGAGCTGTCCTTAGTACGAGAGGACCGGGATGGACATATCAATGGTGTACCAGTTGTCACGCCAGTGGCATAGCTGGGTAGCTAAATATGGAAGGGATAAGAGCTGAAAGCATCTAAGCATGAAGCCCCCCTCGAGATGAGATTTCCCACGGATATTAAGACCCCTTGAAGACGACAAGGAGAATAGGTTAGGAGTGTAAGTGTGGTAACACATTCAGCTGACTAATACTAATAGGTCGAGGACTTAATCAAGTGAAGTTCTTTAGAGTAAGTAGTTGACAAAGGAATAAATGATGATATAATAGATGTATGAAGTTTTCGTCTGGTGGCGATAGCGAAGAGGACACACCTGTACCCATACCGAACACAGAAGTTAAGCTCTTTAGCGTCGAATGTAGTTGGGTTTACGCCCTGCGAGACTAGAACGTTGCCAGGCAACAGTGACCTTCCTTTTGGAAGGTCTTTTTTTGTACTTAAAGTTTATATAAATAAAGCTCCTTACTAGATTATTTTCTAATAAGGAGGATTTATATTTTTATTTTTTAGCTTGATGTATGTATGGACTTCTTACTGCTGGTTTTATTTCTCCCATAATAGAGTATATGTGATCATCTGTTGATAGTAAGGCGTGTCCACATGGTGCTTCAAAGTTTATTTCGTCCAGTTTAATCCATGTATTATTTTTGAGGTTATAAACTAGTTCATGTTTATTCCATTTAAAGTCTTCTACAGGACGTCTAAAGTAAGCATCACGGTATTTTGCATGTTCTTCGCCTGTAAGAGTACTAAGTTTAAATACTGCATCTTTCCAGACGTCTCTATCAAAACCTCCTATAACTAAAAGTTCATCTTCATTTAGTTTACACCAATCGGCTCCTAATAATGAATATTCATAGTTATCTACTATTACATCTGGAAGTTTAGTCCAAGTTTTTTCTTTAAAGACGTATTTATAACCATCACTATAAGTTTCGGCTGCACCGCCACCATAAACAATTAGTGAGTCATTGTAAACATAACTTAAAGCTTGTGAGCGTAATTCCCCAGGAAATTCCGTTTCAACTTCGAATTTTTTTGTTTCTAAGTCATATGAATATAGTTCATTTGTATTTTTTCCGTTTATAGAACCAATACCGAAGTAAAGTTTATTATTATAAACTTCAGCTACAGTATTTTCTACAGTTAGAGGTAATGTTCCAATAACATTGATATTTAATTTATTTTCTTTTATTGTTAATTCTAATATATCAGATGAAGATTCATCTTTATTCGCAATATAATATAATTTATCTTTATAGTTAGCACTAGGGCCATAAGCTAGAGGATAATCATATTGAATTTGATCTAGTAATACATGTTCATTATCTTTTATTTCATATAAGTAGATATCTTTATGAGTTACTTTAGTACCACCATCTACTGGCAGACCACCAGGAAAGTTAGCACCACCACCAAAGACAAGTTTATTATCGATTACACCTTTTAGTAATCCAGCAGTTCCAATATTTTTTTCATAACCTTCTTGAGGAGCAACTACTCCAATTTTATTCCATTGTAATTTATACATAATGTACCTCCCTAAATTTTATAAAACGTTTACATTATTATGGTAAATAAAATGCTACAAATTGCAGCATTTTATTATATTTAATTTCTAAAATCAGCTTCTTTATCTACTAATACATAAACACTTGGGTGTTTTTTTAATACAGTACAAGGAATGCTTTCATCAACAATATCACTATCTATTAGATTTTTTTAATGGCAGCTTTTTTTCTTTACCAAAAAGCTAATAATATAATGTGTTTAGCTTTCATAATATCGTTAATTCCCATAGTAACAGCTTGTTTAGGAACTAAATTTACATCATTATTAAAGAATCTTGAGTTTGCTTTGATAGTTTCTTCTTTTAAATCAATAACGTGTACGCCACTGTTAAATGGTGTTCCTGGCTCGTTAAAACCTATGTGACCATTTCCACCAAGACCAAGTATTTGGACGTCTATAGTAGTGTTATTTAGCTCATTTTGATAGTTTTCTAATGCTTGGTTTAGATTTTCAGCACTAGCATCTGGAATATGAGTATTGCTTTTATCAATATCAATATGATCAAAAAGATTTACATCCATAAATTTATGGTAACTTTCTGGGTGATCATAGCTAATACCTACATATTCATCTAAATTATAACTTTTAATATTTTTGTAACTAAAGTTTCCTTCTTTATGGTCTTTAATCATTTCTTCATAAAGATCTGTAGGGTGTAGAACCAGTAGCTAGACCTAATGTAGAATTTTTCATTAATTAAACTTTTTTTAAAAATTTTTGTATGCTTCTTTAGAAGCTTCTTTTTTTGTTTCGAATACTAAATATTTCATAAATAAAACTCCTTAAATTCTTAAAATTAGTCTTTTTTAAATACTTCTTTACCACGTGAAAAAGTACTTAATACTTCATAATCTGAATTTATAACTACAAAATCGGCATCATATCCAACTTTTAAATTCCCTTTTCTATCTCCAAAACCAAGCATTTCTGCCGGATTTTTTGTACAAGAGTTGATCGCAGATTCTACAGGAACAAGAGCATCTTCGATAAGAACTCTTAAACCATCGATAACACGAAGAGTAGAACCAGCTAAGCGACCATCATCACGATGTGCACTACCATCTTCATATATTTCCATATTTTCACCACCAAAGATGTAAGAACCACGTCCACAACCTTTAGCACAAAGTGAATCAGTAATCATAATACCATGATGTCTACCTTTAGCTGTAAAATAAGTGTTTAAGGCATCAGTAGTAGAGTGAATACCATCACAAATAACTTCACCATATACATCATGAGCACGTAATGCAAAACCAACTTGCCCACCATCACGATGATGAAAACCTACCATACCGTTATAAACATGTGTTTGAGAACTTGCACCATTAGCAAATGCTAAATAACTTTCTTTATAATTACATGCAGAGTGACCAAGACTAACTCGAATACCTTGACTAACTAAGTATTTAGTCAATTTGTAATCAACGTCTTTTTCACAAGCGATAGTAATTAATTTAATTAAATTATCACTAGCTTCTTGGAATTTTTTAAATTGTTCAACACTTGGAGTTTGAATACAGCTAAGAGGTTGAGCACCGCGTTTTTCTGCATCTAGATATGGCCCTTCAAAATGAATTCCTAATATTTCAGAGCCTTCATAACCTTCACGATAAACTTTCGCAACATTAGCTACAGCTTTAAGAAGAACTTCTTCAGTTTGAGTAATAGTAGTAGGTAAGAAAGATGTAACTCCTTCACTTGGTAAATTTTTTGTCCAGTTACGTAAACCTTCTTCTGTGGCATCATTAGTATCATAACCGTAAGCACCATGTGTATGTATATCTATAAAACCAGGTAGAACACGATTACTACCAAAATCATAATCAACTTTATCAAAGTGATTATAATCATAAACAGCAACTATTTTATTATTTTCAACTTCTAAAATAAGAGGAAGAAATTGGCTACTTGACCAAACTTTTTTACTTTTAATTAACATAATAACACCCCTTCTATTGTGGAAAATACTCTAGCCTCACAAAAAAACATTTACTATTAAAAATTTAATGTGTTAAATTTTTTTCCTTTATACTATGGTAACACAAGAAAAAGTAGTTTTTGTAAAAGTAGAAAAAGTAAATGTTTTTCAAAAGATTAAGGAGAAAAATTAATAGAAAAAGAAAAAAATATTATATGAAAACATAAAAAACTAACCTTGTAAGATTAAGAAATAATTAATTTTTAATTTATTAAATTATTAGATTAGTGTTATCCCTATAGGTATCAAAAAAATATAAAAATAAGAAATTTTAATTATTAAATCAATTATACTTATTTTATAAACAGTAAAAATATAGAAAAATATATAAATAGCTATAATATTAAGTCTAAAAATAGTATAAATTTAATAAAAATTCCCTCTTGACTTTAAAAAAATAAGAGGTCTATAATAATATATGAAAATAAAGATGGTTTTTAGTAAATTATCTTTATTTTTAATTTATTTATGTGAAGGATAGAGTAATATTATGGATAAGAAAAAAACTAACTTTTTCTTGGTGTAATAATAACTATTGGGATTATCTTTGGTGATATAGGAACATCAGTTCTATATGTAATGAAATCATTTGTTAAAAACAGTGATGGAGCACTAAATGAAATGTTAATCCTGGGGTTTGTTAGTTTAATATTTTGGGTAATGACTTTACAAACAACAACCAAATATGTATTAATAGCACTAAGAGCAGATAACCATGGTGAAGGTGGAGTATTTTCACTTTTTGCATTAATAAAAAATAAAACGAGAAAAAGCGTAGTATTTTTAGCGATGTTAGGAGGAGCTACATTACTAGCTGATGGAATAATAACACCAGCTATAACAGTAACTTCCGCGGTAGAAGGACTACATGATATTTTTCCAAAATTAGAAACTGATGATGTAATAGTAATGGTATTACTTATTTTTATTTTCATATTCTCATTTCAACGTTTTGGAACTAAAAAAATAGGATCGCTATTTGGTCCAATAATGAGCTTATGGTTTTTATCATTGTTATTTTGGGGTAGTAGACAAATACTAGCTAATCCAACTATTTTAAAAGCATTAAATCCTTATTATGCCTATAACTTATTAGTTACCCAACCAGGTATTTTTGTTTTATTGGGAGCAGTATTTTTATGTGTATCTGGAGCAGAAGACTTATATGTTGATTTAGGACATTGTGGTAGAAAAAATGTTAGAATGGCATGGACTCTGGTAAAAATATGTTTAGTAGCTAATTATTTTGGGCAAGCGGCGTATTTACTATCAGATAAGTTTGATGCAGGTAAAAATCCATTCTTCGCGATAGTTCCTGATGAATTTTTAGTACTACAAGTACTATTAGCTACACTTGCTGCTATAATAGCTAGTCAAAGTTTAATTACTGGATCATTTACATTAATTTCAGAGGCGATAAAATTAAACTTATTCCCTAAATTAATAATTAAATATCCTACAGAGTTAAAAGGACAAGTATATGTTGCAACGGTAAATATTATACTGTTTATATGTAGTAGCTCAGTAGTATTATTCTTTAGAACAAGTAGTAATATGGAAGCGGCATATGGACTAAGTATTAGTATAACAATGTTTGTAACGACAATACTATTATCAATATATTTATTCAAAATTAAAAAAATAATAAAGTAGCTTCAATAATATTCTTATCATTCTTTGGAGCAGAAGAATTATTATTCCTATTTGCGAATAGTTTAAAAATTCGTTAATGGTGGATATATAACTGTTATTATAGCGTTATTTATCTTTACAATAATGTTTATTTGGCATAAAGGAACAGAAATTAAAGAAAGAGAATCACAATATCTAACTGTTGATAATTATAAAAAAACAATTATTACAGCTAAGTGGTGATAAGAGTATTCCTAAATATGCGACTAACTTAGTTTATTTAACAGGTGCAAAAAGAGAAGAAGATGTTGATTATGCGGTATTATATTCAATTTTAAATAAACAGCCGAAAAAGAGCTAATGTTTACTTTTTTTTGTTCATATAAATGTTCTAGATAAACCTTATAAACGTGAATATAAAAGTAACGAAATATAGCGATAAAAAAATATTCAAAAATTACTTTTAATCTAGGATTTAGAGCACCAACGAATAAATATGTTTATGCATCAAGTAATAGCTGATTTATTAAATAATAAAGAGTTAGACTTGCAACCGACTAAATATAATTTAAAAGGTAAAAGTAGAAACAGTTGGGGATTTCCGATTTGTATTAATAAATGAAGTATTAGGTAATAACAATGGTTTATCTTCATTTGATACATTTATTATGAGTTTAAGATTAAAAATTAAAAACGTATAACTGTAACTCCAGAAAAAAATGGTTTGGATTAGATACAAGTGTTACAACAAAAGAATCAGTACCACTAAATGTAGTTCAAACAAAAAGTGAAAAAAATTACAAAGAGTATATTAAAATAAAAATTTCCTATGTGAATTAGAAACATAGGAAATTTTTTTAATTACACTAATTATAACTTTAACTTTATGTAAAGTTATGTCTATATAATAATAAACATAACACACATAAAGATTATATTCTAAAAACAAAGTGGTTAAGAAATAATTTTTTTAAAGTTAAAAATATTTTTTTCATAATATACGGCTCATCGAAAGATGGGCCTTTCTCCTGTTAAAAGAGAAAAAAATAAATGTATAATATATATAAGAAGGTGAAAAAAATGAATATTAACTTTACAAGTAGTGCTGAAGAGTATTTACAAAAATAGATTAAAGAATAAGAATATAGCAGATTATAGATTTATATTAGATTATACAGATGGACAGAGTCCATATAATGATGATATGATAGGTTGTCACTGTCAAGATTATACAAAGTATAGATTGTTAATAGTTTTTAAAAAAATGATAAAAAAATGTTGATGAAGAAAAAGTATGATAAGGACTTTGAAACAAATTTAGGAGAAATTAGATATCCTTCATTTTTATGAAATGATGTTAGACAAAGATAACCTTATAGATTATTTGCCAAATAGCTATGGTTTATATTTGAAAAAGTGAAGCGGGAATAATAACACCGCAGGTAAAACTATTAGAAATAGAGTATTAATACTCTATTTTTTTATGAGTAAGTATGATATAATGAAGATGAATAAAGAATAAAGTAGGTTAGAAAAAAATGGAGAAATTAATAAAGATATTATTAAGTATGATTTGTTTAACTGCTTTGACATTGTATGGAGAAAAAAGCAGAAAAATAGAACAAAATCAAAAGATTCAATATATATTAGAAAAAGTATGAAGATAAAAAGCGATGAAGAAAAAAACGAAAAAAATAAGACAGGCTGAAAAAGAATTAGTTAATCACGTGATTAAAGATTATAAGTTAAGAAATAATGAGAAAAATAAACAAAAATTAAAGTAGTTGAATATAAAAAAAGTTTTAATGACTGATTCATGGAGAACAGATGCATGGAGAGGTATAATAGAATTAAATGATAAATATAGAATTGTATTTAAAGATGAAGGAATAGGCGAATATATTTATAAAAGTAAGTTACAATAAGGATGAAATAAAGAATTATTTCGTTACTCATAATGAATTTAATTATATAGATATAGAGTACTATAAATAATATAGTACTCTATTTTTTTATGAGAAATTTACGCTAATAATAAAAAGAAATATATCCAAACAGAACATTTATATATACATATGTAAAAATAAACAAAAATACGCTACGTGTTTAAATTTGTATGTTTGCTTTATGAATTATTGTTTGATATAACAAAACACAAGTAAAAAAACGATAATAAAATTCTTGAAAAAAACAGCTTATATATTGTAATATAGTAGGGTGTATAATGTTTTTTTAAGAGTGTATAGCAC
>BNJS01003415.1_pt1 | contig 124167 bp, 222 predicted proteins | sample 8540461 | NCBI WGS metagenome assembly BNJS01 (sample SAMD00202454, study PRJDB9452) | human saliva metagenome | isolation source: human saliva | place: Japan | reverse complement strand
GTTTATCGTGCGATACGCCCGAGCGACTGCGCGTGATGACAGAGACCGATGAACGCGAGCGCTGCCCTCATCCGAGGAGCTGCCGAGGAGACCCAGCGCCAGAAAGCAGCGCGCAAGAGCGCGGTATAACAACGCAGAAGCCCGCCGAAAAAAAGAGGAGAAAACCGAGGAAAACGCTAAAAAAGGACAGCATAGCGGATACGGTCAGGATATCCCGTCATGACACATCAACGCGAGCGGCATCAACGGCGCGGGGCGGAGATTGCGGATACGCTACGGGCACGGGGATTCCGTATCTCAGGTGAACGGGCAGTGCCTCGATCGTCCGAAGACCGCTGTGATGACGGCGGATCTTATGTCAACCCCTTTACGGTATGCCGTCTCCCCAAGTATCATGCCCGCCGATGGCGCGGGCGAGCGACAGGCGATTGTCATCACAAGCGACCACACGCCCCGATGCCGTACGGATATGGAGAAGAGGATATGGGAAGTTTGTCATTATCCCAAAAGGCGTATGGCATACGCGCACGCTCTTTCCAATGTGAATTTTGAAGCCGCGCGCGGCGACACAGGTAGGGCCTCAGTCGGCGCAAAGTCGGCACGTGGGCAAGACGACGCTGATGCGGATTCTCGCGACGGGAGGAGAACGACGGCGGGCAGGTGGTTGATGGATCGCGCCGATACGGCCGGCTTTGCTGCCGAGCAGCAGCATCGTTCGCGATGATGATACCTCTATGAGGAGCCGCGCAGCGCATTTCGCCGATCTTCTGCACCGCGTGCGGAGATGCGACGATGGAGGAGGAGATCGCTGCGCGTGCTGGCGCGGGAGGAGCTGGCCGCCCAGCGAAACCCGTGACACGGTTCGAGGCGATGATGGCTGCTGACTGCGAGAGCCGTCCGCGCTGCGGCGTCTGGTCTTGGACTCAACCTTTTGCCTATCAGCGGGCAGCGCGTCCTTTGACCGCATCTCACTGCTCATCCGCAGACGAAAAGTGGCACTTCATCGGCGAGAGAACGGTGTCGGCAAGACGACGCTGCTGCAAACTCGTCGAACCGGAGGCGGCGCGGTTGAAGAATGGCAGCCGGGTCAAGATCGGCGATTTCTCACAGCAGCATGAGCTGGATCCCTCGAAGACCATCTTGGATGACATTGCAGCACCCACGCGTCCGATGAGGAGACGCGCACGCAACTATCTCGGAGCGTCTCTTTGCACGGGATGATGTACTGCGGCTCATCGGCAGCAATCTCGGCGCGAATCAGGCGCGTGCGGCGTCACTTCAAACCGCGCGCTGACGGATGAACTGTACCTCACGAGCCGACGAACCATCTCGACATCCCCGCACGCGAGTGCAGGTGGAGGAGGCGTTGATGGCGTTCCCCGGCACGTTCATCGCCGTCGGCGAGCGACCGCTATTTCTCGACAAGACGTCAAACTGCACCGAGCTAAGGGAATGGCAGGATCACGGAGCATCTCGGCACCATAGCTACTATTGATGAAGAAGGAAGCTGAGGGGAGGAGGCAGTGACGTGCCGCGTGTGAGGAAGAAGCCGCAGAGTAATTTCCGCACAGGAGAAAAAAGAGCGTGTGGGAGCGCCTGCGCCGAAGCTCACTGCAATACAGTCATCCCGCCCGCCGCCAGGAGATGATCGAGCGCACGGAGGCGGAAATCGCAATGGCGGAGGCGGAACTGAAGCAACGAGTACGAGATAACCCGCCCGAGACGCAGGGGATCCGGAGCGCGCAGCCGACCGCAGCGGACGGTACAAAGGGCGGCGAAGGAAACCAGATCATGCAGCGTTATGAGAAGGGAACAGATGACGGAGGCGTGACATGGAACTCCAACAAAACCTTGGGTTTCACACTGAGGAAGAAGAGCTGACAGGCGTTGTCGATCACGCCATCTCTCTGCGGGCGACGGTATTCGCTGTCTTTCGCCTGCGTATTGAGCACGCGGGAAAAGCAGCGACAACGAAGGGAGTGCCCGCTGTTGGGCAGGAGGTTCGTCTGACGGGAGTTGGGTCACGCATCCGCGTTTTGGGCGACAGTTCAGGCGGTGCGATGCGCGTCAGTGCTCCCACGAGTGCAGGCGGCATTGAGCGTTTTCGCATCGGGCACCATTGACGGATATCCCGCGATGGCGCGGCGCATCGTCGAGAAGTTTGGCGCGAGGCCTTCATTATCGAGCGTGCCGAGCCGCCTTCAAAGAAATTTCGGCATCGGCCCGAAGACTGTGGAGAAAAATAACTGCCTCCTATATGCGCCAGTCCGAGCTGCGCGATATCATGCTCTGGCTTGATAGAACGGCGAGCGGCACTTACGCGGCGCGTATTTTCAAGGCATACGGATCGCTTGCCGTGAGATGAGAAAGCCCTATCGTCTCGCGCAGGAGATTGACGGATCGGCTTCATCACAGCGGATACCATCGCCATTGCCGCAGGATGGGAAAGAACTCCTCCGGCGCATTGCTGCGGGCTTCCCGCGAGCTACACAAATTCCGGCGGACACTGCTGTATTCCTGAATCCATGCTTGCGGAGCAGGCAGCGAAGGTCTGGCGCCACGCGCAGTGAGGTCATGGAAGTGCTCAGTCGAGGTGAAGATGAGCCGTCTCTACGCAGAGGACGAGATGGGAGCTCACCACGCACCGCAGCTCTACAAGGCGGAGGCGGAGACGGCGCGGCTGCTGCGGATGCTGCAGAGAAAGGCGGATCACATCCACGTTCACGATACCGCCGCCTCACGGCGTGGGAGGGGAGCATCGTGTCAGCCTCGCCAGCGCAGCGTGAGGCGGTCATTGCCGCGCCCGAACACGGCGTTCTCGTTCTGACGGGAGGCCCGTACGGGCAAGACGACCGTCGTGCGCAGCATGATCGACATCCTCGGCACAGGGCTTGAGATCCTGCTTGCCGCCCCGACGGGACGCGCGGCAAACCCGCGGAGGCGACGGGCTATCCGCTGCGACTGTAACTGCATGCCTGAAGCACAGGCAGGAGGACGGCGAGATGCGTTTTGCACGCGACGCGAGACGCAGCTCGAGGCAGATGTCATCATTGACGAGGTTTCCATGATGGACATCGTGCTCATGCAGCATCTCCTCACCGCCGTCCTCCTGGGGCACATCTCATTCTCGTCGGCGAGTGGATCAGCCCCTGCCGTCGGTCCGGGTTCCGTGCTCAGGACATCCTGCGCCCGGGTGTCATTCCGAGCATCCGTCTGACCGAGATCTTCCGTCAGAACAATACGGCACGATCGTCCCTCACGCACACGCCATCAACTCCGGTCGTGTGCCCTCCTTCACGGAGGCCGATTTTTCATCCGTCACAGCAGTATCGAGCGAGGATGCCGCGCAGATTGTTTCCATTGCACACAGCTCATCCGCACAGGCACTGATCCTGCTGGATCTGCAGGTGCTCGCCCATGCGGCGCGAGGCATGCGGTGTGGATCTGCTCAACCGCAGCTTGCAGGCGGCACTGAACCGCCTGCGGCAGACAAGGCGGAGGCAGCCGATTTCGCCTCGGCGACAAAGTCATCAGACACGCAACGACTATATGAAGAATGTGTTCAACACGACATCGGACGCATTGTCCAAATCGATTCAGAGCACCTCGTTGTCGCATTTGCAGAGGATGTGATTCCCTATACGCGGACGAGTTCGGTGCACCACCCTGCCTATGCAATGAGTGTGCATAAAAGTCAAGGCAGTGAGTACGACATCGTCATCCCACCGCTTTGTGCGTGCGCATCACATTATGATGCAGCGTCTCCTCCTACACCGCCGTTACGCGTGCGAAGAAGGGAGTCATCCTCATCGGCGACCGCACGGCACTCTTTCCGCCGTGAGCAATGACCGTACGCGCCGCCGGTACACCCTGCTTGCAGAGCGCTGGCGGAGAAAATCCAATCTTGCGTTGCCGTGCAAGCGGTTGATTTTGCATCTAAAAACAGTATACGAGAGAAACAAAGGAAGGCTTCGTCACTCCGAACATATCACCTTTAAGAGGTCCTGTGAGGCCTTAAGGAGTTTTAATGAAATACGCTGTACCATCCGTATATCCAATTTAGAATACAAAGCTTTCTTATGCCGTTCTTTTGGCATTGGAAAGCTTTTTGTTTGAATCATTGATCAAATGAAAGGGGTTGCATACGAGTCAGGAGTTATCACCAAGGGACGGACAGTCTTTGCTCTCGAAGATTTCTCTGTGGAGGAGATTCGTCCATTCTGAACACGGCACGCGAGATGAAGAACATCGTCGGCCGTGATATCAAGAAGGTACCCGCGCTCAGAGGAAAGGCAATTGTAACGCTGTTCTACGAGCCGAGCACGCGTACGCGTACGTCGTTCGAGCTCGCCGGAAGTATCTCGGCGCAGATGTCGTCAACATCACGGCGAGTGCATCCAGTATCGTCAAGGGAGAGAGCCTGCGCGATACGCTCTCCATACGATCGAGGCGATGGGCACGGACGCGATCGTCATGCGCCACAAGCGCCGAGGGCGCCGCTGCGTACGCCGCCGATGCGGTCTCACCGGTCATCATCAATGCGGGGGACGCGCACATGCCCATCCATCGCAGGGTCTTTTGAATCTCTATACGATAGAAGAGAACAAGGGAAAACTCGGGGGCTGAAGGTCGCCATTCTCGGTGATGCTGCACAGCCGCGTGGCACGCTCGATATTCAGGGATGCGCAAGATGGGAATGGACGCATATCGCGGGTCCGGCGCACCCCAATTCCTCGCTTTCGTACGAGGAAGAGGAATTACCGATCCGCGACCGCATCGAGGATGCTGTGGAAGGCGCAGATGTCATCGAGGTGCTGCGCATCCAGCTCGAACGCATGAAGGGCGGGTTGTTCCCGTCGACGCGTGAGGCATGCACGCACTACGGGCTGAATGAGGAGCGTCTGGCACTGGCAAACGACGCTCTCGTCTTGACACCCAGGTCCCATGAACAAGGGTGGGAGATCTCGGAATCCGTCGCGTACGGTGTGCAGTCGCGGATTCAGGAGGAAGTGAAAACGGGGTTGCCATCCGCATGGCACTTTTACATTGGTCTCTGATGGGAGGGAAAGCCCTGATGAGCGTATTGCTTTTTGAAGGGGGACGTGATCGACCCCGCCGCACAGCGTGATGAGGTCTGTGATGTCCTCGTCGAGGACGGCGTGATCCGGCAGGTTGGAAAAGATCTGAGCGCGGACGGTGCCGAGGTCTATGATGCCGCCGGAAAAATCGTCACCCCCGGGTTCATCGATATGCACACGCATCTTCGCGAGCCGGGGCAGGAGGCGAAGGAGGGATTTTGCCTCAGGCTCACGCGCGGGTGCAGCGGGCGGCTATACGACGAGACGCGACGATGCCGAATACACGTCCCGTTGTGGATGATGCTGCGCTTGTCACGAGCCTCATCAAGCGCGCGGAGGACGTTGGCGTCATCCATATCCGCATTATCGGCGCCGTGACGAAGAATCAGGAGGGCAAGGAACTCGCCGAACTCGGTGACATGGTCGAGGCGGGGGCGGTTGCGTTCTCGGACGACGGTCACTTCGACCCCTCGGCGAGGTGCTGCTCAACGCATACGATTATCTCGTCCCGTTTGACAAGGCAATCATCAATCACGAGGAAGAGACATCACTCGTCGAGGACGGTGCGATGAACGAGGGGCACCGGAAGCACGATGCTTGGCATCAAGGGGCGTCCCATTGTGGCGGAGGATATTGCCGTCGCGCGCGATGTCATGCTCGCGGAATATGCGGGTGCGCATGTGCACGTCGCACACATCAGTTCGGGACGCGCGGTACAGCTTGTACGTGAGGCAAAGGCACGCGGTGTACGCGCGACAACGGAGGTCACACCGCATCATCTGACACTGACGGACGAATGTGTCGATCCGCGCGACAGCTCGACGAAGGTCAACCCGCCGCTGCGCACGGCGAGGGATGTCGACGCGATGGTTGCGGGTCTCGCTCGACGGCACGATCGATAGCGATCGTCACCGGACCACTCGCCGCACGCGCCCGAGGAGAAGGATCGAGTACATCTACGCACCGAGCGGCTTTCCGCTTGAGACGGCACTCGGCGTGCTGCTGACCGACCTTGTCCACACGGGAAAAATTCCGCTCGCGACATTGATCGAGCGCATGACCCATGCGCCCGCGCGCGCATCTTCGCTGAATGCGGAACACTCGGCGAGGGCGCACCTGCCGATGTCACGGTGATCGATCCGAATCTCGTCTGGACGGTCGACGTGAACAAGTTCTATACGAAGGGCAGGCATTCACCGTTCAACGGACGGCAGCTCAAAGGAAAAAGCAGTGCTCACCGTGGTCGATGGCAAAGTTGTTATGAAGGATGGGGATCATAGTAGTATGAAGGGAAAAACTGATACTGGAGGACGGTGCTCGGTCTACATGGGCGAACTGCGTTTTCACGGTGACACAAAAGCCGTGGGGAGGTCGTGTTTACCACGACAATGACGGATATCAGGAAAGTCTCGACCGATCCTTCGTTCTGCGGGCAGATTCTCACGATGACGTATCCGTTGGTTGGAAACTGCGGTGTGGCAGCGAAATTTATGCAGTCACGGAAGTCCTTTGTGCGCGGATTTGTCATCGGGGAACTCTGCGACGCACCGAACAACTGGCAGTCCGAAGAAACACTGACAGATCTTTTGACAGAAAACAATATTCCCTGTCTTTATAATGTGGATACGAGAGCCATTACGCGACATATCCGCTCTGCGGGGGGCGATGAAAGGCGTGATCGTCCCAGCAGATATGGCAGAGAACGAGATTGCTGTGTTGCAGAGCGAGGAACTCCCCGCGCAATGTCGTGGAGATTGTTACAACACCCGAGGTATACGCTTGAGACGGAAGTATCTCGATGCACCGCATATTGTGGCAATGGATTTTCGGTGTGAAGCGCAGTATTCTGCACAACATCAATCGGATCGGGGCAAAGTTACGGTTGTGCCCGCACAGACCAGTGCGGATGAGGTGCTTTGCACTGGATCCAGACGGCGTATTTCTCTCGAACGGCCCCGGTGATCCGACGGATGCCGGAGATCGTAGAGGAAGTCCGCAAACTCGCAGGGAAGAAGCCGATCTTTGGGATCTGCCTCGGGCATCAGCTGCTTGCGCTTGCCTTTGCGCAAAAAGACTTACAAGATGAAGTTTGGGCACCGCGGCGGAAATCAACCGGTCAAGAATCTCAAAGATGAGCAAGGTGCATATCTCTGCGCAGAATCACGGCTATGCTGTCGACCCTGTTTTCTTGAAGGAACACCGCTTGTTGTTACGCATGTGAATGTCAACGACGACACGATCGAGGGCTTCGTCATACGTCTCCTGCCGATTTTTCCGTGCAGTACCATCCGAGGCTGCGCTGGGGCCGGACGATAACATGTATCTCTTTGACGAGTTCTGGAATCTGATGAAGGGGAGTGACGTATGCCGCGCAAGGAAAATCTGAAAAAGGTCATGGTCATCGGCTCTGGTCCCATCATCATAGGGCAGGCGGCTGAGTTTGATTACGCCGGATCGCAGGCGTGCCGTGCATTGAAAGAGGATGGTCTTGAGGTTGTACTCGTCAACAGCAATCCGGCTACTATCATGACGGATAAAATATTGCCGACCGCGTCTATATTGAGCCGCTGACGGTGGAGTTTCTCGAAGAAATCATCTCCAAGGAGAAGCCGGATGGTCTGCTTGCGACACTTCTGGCGGACAGGCGGGGCTGAATCTGGCTGTTCAACTTGCTGAAAAAGGTGTTCTCGAACAGCATGGTGTGGAGCTTGGTACCGCTTGACGCCATTGGAGAAAGCTGAAGATCGCGAGAGCGCTTCAAGGAGACAATGGAGAAGCTCGGCGAACCGATCCCAGAGAGCACGATCGTCGAGGATGTTCGATCTGCTGTTGAGTTTGCAAACTCTATCGGATATCCAGTCATTGTACGTCCTGCGTATACAATGGGCGGCACAGGAGGCGGTATTAGCAGAGACTGAGGAAGAGCTCATCGGCATCGTAATCATAGCCTGAATTACTCGATGATCGGACAGGTACTCATCGAGCGCAGCGTTGCCGGATGGAAGGAAATTGAGTTCGAGGTTATCCGAGACGGGAATGACAACCGCATTACCGTTTGCAGCATGGAGAATTTTTGATCCTGTTGGTGTTCGCTACAGGAGATAGTATTGTTGTTGCTCCCCGCACAGACGCCGACAGATCATGAATACCAGATGCTGCGCAGTGCGAGTCTTCGTATCATTCGTGAATCCGGGCATCGAGGGCGGCTGCAATGCACAGTATGCGCTCGACACGAAGAGCAACAAGTACTATGTCATTGAGGTCAACTCGCGTGTCAGTCGTTCCTCGGCACTCGCGTCCAAGGCTGACGGGCTATCCGATTGCAAAGGTGTCTTCGAAGATAGCGATCGGATACACACTCGATGAGATTGTCAACCCGTGACGAAGAAGACAAAGGCGTGCTTCGAGCCGACGATCGACTACTGCGTGGTGAAGTTTCCACGCTGGCCATTCGATAAATTTATCTACGCAGACCATACACTCGGTACACAGATGAAGGCTACGGGCGAGGTGTCATGTCCATTGATCGCAGCTTCGAAGGCGCAATTCTCAAGGCGGTGCGTTCACTTTGAGATCGGCGTGAACCGCCTCTATATCGACCGCTTTTTGCTGAGTGGGACGACGAGCGCGTAGAGAAGCAGCCTCTGCGGTCAACGACGAGCGCATCTTTGTCATAGCTGAGGCCCTGCGGCGCGGCAAGCTGACGGTCGATGCGATTTCGATATCACGAAGGTGGACAAGTGGTTCATCCACGTTGAAGCATATCACGGATGTGGAGAATCAGCTAGCCTCTGCTCCGCTCACACCGAAGCTGCTCGCGGCGGCGAAATGGGGTCGGTCTCGCCGATGTTCCATCGCCGAGCTGACGAAGAAGACGCGCGATGAGATCCGGCAACCATGCGCCGCAGCCATAACATTCTCCCTGCTATAAGATGGTAGATACCTGCGCTGCTGAGTTCGAGGCGATGACGCCGTACTATTACTCCACGTTCCGCGGCACGGAGGATGAGGTTGCCGTCTCCAATCGAAAAAGGTGATCGTGCTCGGCTCCGGTCCCATCCGCATTGGACAGGGCGGTTGAGTTCGACCACGCTCGGTGCACTCGGTCTGGGCACTGCGTGAGATGGGGCATCGAGGCCATCATCATCAACACTAATCCGGAGACGGTCAGCACGGACTTTGACATCTCTGACCGCCTCTACTTCGAGCCGCTGACCGTCGAGGATGTGCTCAACATCGTCGACAAGGAAAAGCCGGACGGCGTCATCGTTCAGTTCGGCGGCCAGACTGCAATCAATCTCGCAGCGGAACTCGAGCGTGCAGGACTTCGCGTCTACGGCACCTCCGTCAATCGACATCGACCGCTCCGAGGATCGCGTGAGCGCTTGATGAGGTGCTCACGCAGACGGGAGATTCGCGCCCCGAGGGCATCAGCGTGACAAATCTCGCAGACGCCGTGGCTGGGGCAGCCCCGCATCGGCTAGTCCCGTTATGGTGCGTCCCTCCTAGGTGCTCGGCGGACGCGCGATGGAGATTGTTCACAACGAGGAGGAACTGCGCGACAGACGGAGCCGCGCAGTCAAGGTGACGCCGGATCATCCCGTCCTCGTCGATCGCTATATGCAGGGAACGGAGGTTGAGGTTGACGCCATCTCCGATGGTGTGGATGTCGTCATTCCGGCATCATGGAGCATATCGAACGTGCCGGCATTCACCGGGCGACAGCATTGCGGTTCATCCTCCGCAGACGCTGCCCGCGCGCGTGATCTACACCATCATCGATTATACGAAACGACTTTGCCAGTTGCGCTCCACGTCAAGGGACTGCTCAACATTCAGTTCGTCGTTGCGCGACGAGGTCTTCATCATCGAGGTCAATCTGCGCTCGAGCCGCACGGTGCCATTCCTGTCCAAGATCACGAACGTCAACATGGTCGGCATTGCAACGCAGGTGGCGATGGGCGCGACGCTCAAGGAGCTTGGTTTCACCCGGTCTCGATCCCGCCGCGTCCCTATGTTGCGGTCAAGGCGCCCGTCTTCTCGTTTGCGAAGATGACGGATGGGGACATCTCCTCGGCCCCTGAGATGAAGTCGACGGGCGAGGTCATGGGTGTGGACTATCACTATGCGCGTGCACTCTACAAGGCAATCGTCGGCTCGGGGCTGAACATCCCGACGAAGGGCCGCCTCCTCTTCACGGTTGCGAACAAGGACAAGGAGGAACTGAAGCAGCTTGCCAAGGCGTTCTCCGAGTTCACATTTCGACATTGTGGCAACAGAGGGGACGGCGAAGGCGATTGCCTCCCCTCGGCATCGATGTGGAAGTGGTCGGAAAAGTTCATGAACGCAGCTCGGACATTATCGAGATGATCAAGAGCGGCAAGATCAACATGGTCATCAACACGCTGACGCAGGGCAGCACTCCGCACGCGACGGCTTTCCAGGATCCGCCGCGCGACTGTGGAGCACGGCATTGCCTGCCTCACCTCGCTGGACACGGCGTGGGAGGTTCTGCGCGTGCTCGAGTTCATGCGGAATCGCCGCCTTGTCTATGCACCCTGCGATACAAGACTATGTTGGCGGAGGGGATGACCTTGCCTAAGCCAATCGAGGAGGCGCGGATTTTTCCCATAGTGTCTCGATTGCGGGGGTCGATATATTGGACGCTTGCCGCACCGCTGATTGCGCGTTCTGCTCTGCCGGACAGTTTGTGCAGATCTCGTGCCGGCGGATGCCGGCTTTCGCGCCGTCCGCTCGGGGATTGCGGAGGTCTCACGCACGGAGGGATGGATTCGTCTGATCTATCGTCAGGTGGGACGTGGTACGGAGGGGTTGGCGTCGGCAGAGACGGGAACGTCCGTCTCTCGTTCTTGGCCCCTTGGACGCGGGCTTCTATACTGGGCTGGAACATCCGCTGCTCGTCGGGGGCGGCATGGGACTCACGCCGCTGCTCTTCTTTGCGGCAGCACATCTGAATGCCTCCGTACTGATGGGCGGACGCACGCGGGAGGAGGTCTTCTGGGAGGAGATCTACCGTCCTCATGTGCGTGAGTGCTTCGTTACAACGGACGACGGTTCATATGGCACGCAGGGGCTTTTGTGACAACGCTCCTGCCGAAACTGCTGAAAGACGGCGCCTATGACGGTGTGGCGGTCTGCGGCCCTCCCGTCATGATGGAACGCGTTGCGGCCATTGCAGCTGAGTATGGGGTCCCCTGTGAGGTATCGCTCGAAAAGCGTATGGCATGCGGGCTTGGTGCGTGTCTCTCCTGCGCCGTGGATACGAAAAAGCGGGCGGCGCAAGGTCTGCAAGGACGGTCCCATGAGTTCCCGGCAGGGGAGGTGTACTATGCCTCCTAATACAGTGAAATATCCGTATGATGACCTACTGCACACGAATATTGCGGGCATCGAGATGCGGACGCCCGTCCTCACGGCATCCGGTACATTCGGCTTCGGCGAAGAGTTTTCGGACTTTGTCGATCTCGCACGTCTCCGGCGGTGTGATGGTCAAGGGACGACACTGCCCGCGGCGGGGCAACGACGGCATACGCATTGCGGAGACCCCGCAGGGGATGCTCAACTGCATTGGCCCTCGAAAACCCAGGCGTGGAGCACTTTCTGACAGAGATTTTGCCGCGCATTCGGCCGTATGGTAGTGAACGTGATCGTCAACATCTCCGGCAGCTCAGTGGACGACTATGCGGAACTTGCAGAGCGGCTGAATGTTGCTGGGCGTCGCTGCGCTCGAGATCAACATCTCCTGTCCGAATGTCAAGGAGGGCGGCATTGTCTTTGGACGGACCCACGGGCGGCGGCCGATGTCGTACGTGCAGTTGCGGCAGAGTCGGAAAAACCGGTTATCGCCAAACTTTCGCCAAATGTCACGAGTATAACGGAGATGGCACTCGCTGTTGAAGAAGCGGGAGCAGATGATCTCGCTCATCAATACACTCATCGGCATGCAGATTGACATTCATCGACGCCGGCCAGTGCTCGGCAATCGAACAGGGGACTCGGGGCCTGCAGTCAAGCTCTGTTGCCGCACGCATGGTTTGGGATGTAGCGCATGCGGTGCAGATTCCCTGTCATTGGGATGGGGGAATTGCCTCCCTGGGAGGATGCAATGGATTCTTCCTCGCAGGAGCCTCGCTGTTGCCGTGGGGACGGCGAACTTCAATGATCCTGCGGTCACGATGAAGATATGTGATGGCCTTGGCAGACATCTTCATGAGAAAAAAATTTCCAACATAGGCGAAATTGTTGGGAGAGCATGGAAACAACTAAAAAATTTATGAAAATTTCTCATAAAAGGGATTTTCTGTTCGTAAAGATTGTCTCCATCCCATATATCACAAAGGGTTGGGGACTTTTGACACCCATACCCCCACATGTGGTATAATCTTTGCGTTGGTATGAGAAACCGAGACAATCGCGTCCGTTTTGATGGGGCGAGGAAAGTCCGAGCTCCACAGGGCAGTGTGCTGGATAACGTCCAGCGAGGGTGACCTTAGGGAAAGTGCCATGAAATTTATACCGCCGATCTGATCGGTAAGGGTGGAAAGGTGCGCAGGGGCGCACCAGCAGTCAGGTGACTGGCTGGCTTCGTAAACCCCACATGGAGCAAGACCAAATAGGGAAGGGTTAAGGCGGCCCGTCGACCTTCCGGGTAGTGTCGCTTGAGGCGTCTGGCAACAGGCGTCCCAGATAATGATTGTCACCGCCATCGTGGCGGAACGAGAACTCGGCTTATTGGTTTCTCACAGCCAATATATTGACAGAAGCATTTTGATATACTGAGGAGCTCCTTGAGTATAGGTGGAAGGAAGTGTTTGCTTGCGAAAGAAAAATCAAGATTCTTGCATTATCCGCAATGCTTCTCTGCTCCGCAGCAGTTGCGAGCGCAGAGTCATTCCAGCTTGGCGATCAGGGAACGGATGTAGCTGAGATTCAAGGACAGCTTTCCAGTTTTGGCTGCGACGTTGTTGCCGACGGCGATTTCCGGACCGGCGACAGCAGAGGCAGTGAAGGAGTTTCAGGCAGTCATTAGGGTCTTGCCGTCGATGGGATGGTAGGTCCCTCGACGTATCAGGCACCTCTTGGAAAATCCATGCCGCAGGTCAGCCGCGGTTCCAACCATATTGTTCGCCGTGTGATCTCGGACTCCATGCAGTACATCGGAGTACCTTATTCCTTCGGCGGCACGACGCCATCCGGGTTTGACTGTTCCGGCTTTGTGCGCTATGTCTTTGCCAATGCGGGCATCTATCTCCCGCGTACGGCAGATGCGCAGTACGATGTGGGCTATCCGGTCTCCTCTTCGGAGATGGTGCCCGGCGATCTCGTATTTTTCTCCACGTATGAATACGGACCGTCTCATGTTGGAATCTATCTCGGCAACGGGAATTTCATCAATGCTTCGTCGAGCCGTGGTGTTGCGATTGACAATCTGTAATGGCGGCTACTGGGGTGCGTGTTACATTGGTGCACGCCGCATTATGTGATGATACAGATCTGGGAGGGGCATTGCCCTCTTTTTATAGGAGTACGTCATGTCAGATCTCTTTCTTTGCCTTCTTATTTTCCTCATGCTATACTATGTATTTGGCGATGAACTCTTTCCGCGATAAAAACCTACATTAAATAAAAAGTATTACTCTAGTTGTAATTTGATATGAATTTATGTATAGGGGAGCGTACAGCCATGGAGGATCGATATTATCTGGCCGCACTTCTGCGATGTCGCCATATTGGCAGCGTACGTATGCGTCGACCGCTTGCATCTGTATCTTCTGCACAGGAAATCTGGTCTATGGATATCGGCTCCTTCGGGACAAGGGAGCGCTCTCAGAGACTCTTGCCGATGCGCTTGTGCAGCATTGCAGAAAAATGACATACTGCCGCATCAAATAGCGGAAGAGTGTGCGCGCCAGAGATTGAGGTCATCACCGTAGAGGATGCATCCATCCAATCATCCTGCGTGAGATCTTCGACCTCCTCTTGTGCTCTCATCATCGTCGGCGTGCTGATTCCAGATGCACGCCGCATTGGCATGGTCGGTGCTCGGAAGTTTACCGCCTGTGGTGAGGCTGCGGCGATGGAGTTTGCGTGAGCGGATTGCGGCGGCTGGCGTCACCATTGTGAGTGGTGCCGCCCGCGATTGATACGACGCGCACACCGTGGTGTCGCTGCGCGGAGGCAGGACAGTTGCTGTTCTCGGCTGTGGTGTCGACATTTCCTATCCGCCTGAGAACCGCCGTCTGCTCTGCAGATTGTCGAGGCGGGGGCGCCGTCGTCTCCGAGTATGCGCCGGGCACACAGCCGCTGCCGGCATTTTTCCGGCGCGCAACCGCATCATCAGCGGGACTTTCCGAAGGAACGCTTGTGATTGAGGCGGCAAAGCGCGCGGCTCTCTGATCACGGCGGGAGATGGCACTCAGCGAGGGGCGGGATGTATACGCAGTCCCTGGGAGCATCTACTCGCCGCAGAGCAGTGGATGTCACAACTCATCCGCGCGGTGCACGATTGCGGAGACACCGCAGGAGATCTTGGAGGAGATGCGTCTTGTCGAACCACCCAAACGCTCCGTGCGCGAACAGCTGAGCACCGGAGGAGGCACATATCTATCGGGTTCTGTCCGTTGATCATCCACTCAGCATGGATGAGATTATGGACAGCCCGCCCGAGCACATTACGGCAAGTATCCCGCTGCTCCTGCCCAAATGCAGCTAAAGGGTCATATTACAGAATGAAATGCACGCCCTATCGGCGTGCCGAAAGGAACTGACGGATTGGCAACGCTAACATCTGGACGCAAAAAGAAAGCATCTGTGAAATCCACAAAGAACGAGAAAACGTCGGCAAAAACATCCAAAAAATTTTGGTGATCGTGGAGTCTCCGGCAAAGGCAAAGACCATCGAACGCCATCTTGAAAGAACTACATTGTTCGCGCGTCTATGGGACATCTGCGCGCGATCTGCCGAAGAGTCAGTTCGGCATCGATGTTGACAATGATTTTTTTACCGAAGTATATCAATGTACGCGTAGGGGGGATCTCATTCTGTGCGCTCAAAAAGAGGCCAAGAATGCGGATAAAGTCTATCTTGCAAGCGATCCCGACCGCGAGGGCGAGGCGATTGCCTGGCATCTGGCACACATCCTGATGTTGATCCAGCAAGGAGAACTGCCGTATTGTCTTTCATGAAATCACAAAGCTCGGCGATTGAGGAGGCTGTTCAGCATCCTCGCCCCTATCCATATGGAGCAAGTAGACGCACAGCAGGCACGGCGTATGCTCGATCGTATCGTGGGCTATAAGCTCACCGCTCTTTGGCGCAAGGTGCGCAAGGGGCCTCCGCCGGACGCGTGCAGTCTGTGACCGTACGTCTGATCTGTGATCGGGAACGTGAGATCGATGCGTTCCGGTCGGAGGAATATTGGACGGTTGAGGCAAAGCTGAAAAAGGGGAAGAGTTCACTCAGTGCGGACGTGACCCATGCTCATGGGAAAAATTGGCGCTGCACGAGTGAGGCAGCGACGAAGAAGCTGACAGAATGATCTGGAGCGCCAGAGCTTTACCGTCAAGGAGGTCAAGCGCAGTGAGCGTCGCAGAAGAAGGCGGCGCCGCTGCTTACCACGAGCTCGCTTCAGCAGGATGCCGCTCGAAAGCTGGGCTTACCTCCGGCCGTACGATGATGATCGCACAGCAGCTCTATGAGGGCGTTGTTCTCGGACGGCATGGGGCGACTGGACTTATCACCCACATGCGAACCGACTCAACACGTACCTCGAATCTTGACCATAGATGAGGCACGCGGCTATCTCAGCGGGGAGTACGGCAAGGACTATATTCCGCCGCGCCCAATATCTATGCGATGGGGAAGAAGGCACAGGACGCACACGAGGCGATCCGTCCGACGAGTATTCTGCGTACACCGAGTGACGTGGAACAGTATCTGAACCGCGATCAGCTGCGTCTCTATACGCTCATCTGGCAGCGCTTTGCTGCAAGTCAGATGTCCGCTGCTGTTCACGACACGATCGCAGCACAGATCACAGCGGGAGACTACCAGCTGCGTGCGCATGGTTCAAAAACTGAAGTTTAAGGGCCATACCGCCGTCTGATGTCGGAGCTGAGATCGCAAAGAAAGAGAAGGATACGCTGCTCCCGGAGCTCGAAGCAGGCGATACTCTTGTACTCGATGCGCTGAAGCCGGAGCAGCACTTTACGGAACCGCCGCCGCGCTATAACGATGCCTCCATTGTCAAGACGCTGGAGGAGATGGGGATCGGTCGTCCGAGTACATACGCGCCCATCATCGAGACCATTCAGAAACGCGGCTATGTGGAGCGCCGTGAAAAGCAGTTCCGCCCCACAGAGCTTGGCTTCATTGTCACCGATATGGCTTGAGGAATATTTCAAGGACATTGTGGACGTGAAGTTTTACGGCAAATCTGGAAGGGGAATTGGACGAGGTTGCGGATGGTTCTCTGGACAAGAACGTGCTGCTCGAAAAATTCTATGATCCATTTGATGAGACGCTCAAGCAGGCAGAGGATGTCATCGGTGAGGTGGAGCTTCCAGACGAGGTCACAGACATCCCCTGCGATAAATGCGGACGCACGATGGTGGTCAAGCAGGGCCGTTTCGGCAAATTCTTGCCTGTCCTGGGTTCCCGGACTGCCGCAATGCAAAAACCGCTTCTGCGCGATACGGGGGTCGCTTGTCCGAAATGCGGCGGCAAGATTGTCGAGCGCAAGAGCCGGCGCGGACGAGCCTTCTTTGGTTGCGATCGCTATCCGGACTGCGACTATACAACGTGGGACGAACCACAGCAGGAGAAATGCAAGGTCTGCAATTCGTTTATGCAGAAGCATCGTTACCGTACAGGTCGCAGCATCCTCTACTGCAGCAATGAGACCTGTACTCGCGTGTTGGCAGCCCCATCGAAAAGGAGCTGGCACGGCAGAAAGAACGTGCGCAGGCGGCGAAAGAGGCGGGAGCTGAGACCCGGCAGAGGAGAAGGGGCTGCCGCGAAGAAAAATACGCGTCGTAAGGAGACGCGCTCGCGAAGAAGGTCACTGTCATCGGTGCGGGGCTTGCCGGAAGTGAGGCGGCATGGCAGGCTGCTGAAGCCGGTGCCGTCGTGGAACTCTATGAAATGCGCCCTGCGCAGATCTCCGGCACATAAGACGGACGGCTTTGCCGAACTCGTGTGCAGCAACTCCCCTGCGCGGTGCGGGACTCGAGAATGCCGTCGGCGTTCTCAAGCGAGGAAATGCGGCGTCTTGGCTCTCTCATCATGCGGGCGGCAGATGCGACTGCTGTGCCTGCGGGCGGTGCGCTTGCGGTTGACCGCACAAAAATTCAGTGATTATGTTACGACGCTCATTAAACAGCACCCGAACATCACGGTACATCATGAGGAGATCACGGAGATTCCCTCCACGGACGGAGACCGTTGTTATCGTCGCTTCGGGTCCGCTGACCGACTGGCGCCTCTCCGATGCGCTTTCGCGTCTGCTCGGCAATGATTCCCTCTATTTCTACGATGCCGCCGCTCCTCGCGTGAGCTTTGCGAGCATCGATATGAGCGCCGCGTACCGTGCCTCCCGCTATGGAAAAAGGCGAGGCGGCGTACATCAACCGCCCGATGGATGAGGCACAGTATGAGATGTTCTGGACGGCGCTGACGACGGCGGAGACAGCAGAGGCGCATGATTTCGAGAAAGAGATCTTCTTTGAGGATGGTATGCCCGTCGAGGTCGCGAGCGTCGCGCGGAAAGGACACTCTGTTGTATGGACCGCTCTAGCCCATGGGGCTCGAGCATCCCGAGACAGGCGTTCGCCCCCATGCAGTCGTTCAGCTGCGGCAGGACAACGCAGAGGGACGATCTACAACATTGTCGGCTTTCAGACGCGGCTCAAATGGTCGGAGCAGCGACGTGTCTTTCAGATGATTCCGGACTCACACGGGCGGAATTTCTGCTTACGGCGTGATGCACCGGAATACGTTTATAAATGCACCGCGTCATTTGCGTCCAACATTTCAGCTGCAGACGAATGATCGGCTCTTCTTTGCCGGACAGATGACCGGGGTCGAGGGGCTATGTCGAGTCCGCTGCGTCCGGTCTGATGGCGGGCATGAACGCCGCACGCCCTGCTGCGGGCAAAGAAGTGCTTGTATTTCCGCAGATGACCCTGTCACGGGGCACTCGCACATTACATCACCCTCATGCGACCCCGCACATTTTCAGCCCATGAATATCAACTTCGGGCTTCTGCTCGCCTAGAGAACCTTCCACGACGTACGCGCAAGCCCGAGAGAGATGATGGCAGAGCGTGCATTGGATGAACTTGCTCGTTTCTGCGCAGCGTATATGAATGGAGTGCATAGAGTATGACATTTCGTGCAACAAACCATTGTTGCTGTCAAAAGGGGAATAAAGTTGCGATTGCCGGAGATGGGCAGGTCACCTTCGGTGAGCGCGCCATCATGAAGGCAAATGCGCGTAAAGTACGCAGAACTTTATCATGGCAAGATTCTTGCGGGCTTTGCGGGATCCGTTGCAGATGCGTTCACGCTGTTCGAGAAGTTTGAGATGAAGCTCGAATCCTACAGTGGAAATCTCCAACGCGCTGCGGTAGAGCTTGCAAAGGATTGGCGCACGGATAAGGTGCTCCGCAAGCTTGAGGCACTCCTGCTCGTTGCGGACAAGGACGGCATCCTCATGATCTCAGGCAACGGCGAGGTCATCGAGTCGGACGGGGACTGCACCGCAATCGGGTCAGGCGGCTTCTTTGCCCTGCCGCAGCGCGTGCCCTTGTCGCACACAGCGAAATGGACGCCCTGAGATTGCAAGGGAGTCTCTCTCGATTGCGGCGGATATCTGCGTCTATACCAATCATAATATTACGGTGGAGGTACTGGAATCACGAGGTCAGATCGGAGTCAACGAACAGACGCCGCGCGAGATTGTTGCCGAACTCGATAAATACATTGTGGGTCAGCGAGGGCAAAGCGTGCCGTCGCCATTGCACTCCGCAACCGCTGGCGCAGCCGCCGGCTCGACGATGAGATGCGCGGAGGATGTCATACCGAAAAACATCCTGATGATCGGCTCGACGGGTGTCGGCAAGACCGAGATTGCGCGTCGTCTCGCACGGCTTGTCCGTGCGCCGTTCCCCTCAAGGTCGAGGGCGACGAAGTTTACAGAGGTCGGCTACGTCGGGGCGCGATGTTGAGTCCATCGTGCGCGATCTCGTGGAGACCGCCGTACGCATGGTGCGTCAGCAAAAGATCGAGGAAAGTACAGGAAAAGGCTGCGGAAAAATGCAGAGGAACGTCTTCTCGATGTGTTGTTCCACCGCCTAAAGAAGTCCGCCAACCCTCTCAGCAGTATCTTCAGATACAGAGGAGAAGCAAGAGACGGAGGATCCTCCGAAGTATCAGGCAGGGCGTGAGTGGGTATGCAAACGTCTGCGAAATGGGGAGCTTGAAAACGATGTAATCGAGATTGAGGTCGAGGAGTCTGCGCGCCCGCAGGCAATATGTTTGCGGGATCATCCTTGGAGGATGAGCGACAATCTCAATCCATGATCGGTAAGCTTATGCCGAAGCATTCTCGCAAGCGGAAGGTCACCGTCGATCAGGCGCAAGATCTTTACTGCCGAGGAGGCGGACAAGCTCATCGATATGGATGTCGTTGCCGAAGAGGCGGTGCATACCGCTGAGTACAGCGGCATTGTCTTCTCGATGAAATTGACAAGGTCGCCGTTGCGAGTGGCCGCAGTGCGGGGGCAGATATCTCTCGTGAGGGCGTACGGCGCGATATTCTGCCGATTGTCGAGGGATCGACGGTCATGACGAAGTATGGTCCCGTCAGGACCGATCACATCCTCTTCATCGCGGCGGGAGCATTCCACTAGCGAAACCCTCCGACCTCATTCCGGGAGTTACAGGGCCGTTTTCCGATCCGTGTAGAGCTTAAATCTCTTGTCAAGGCGGACTTTGAGCGCATCCTCACGGAGCCGAAAAATGCGCTTATCAAGCAGTACAGTGCACTTCTTGGCGTTGAAGGTGTCTCTTCCACTTTGCAAACGATGCCATTGGACGGCTTTGCTGAACTTGCGGAGATGGTCAATGAGCAGACGGAGGATATCGGTGCGCGCCGCCTCTATACACTCCTTGAAAAACTTCTCGAAGAACTTTCCTTTGATGCTCCGGATCTCGAAGAAAAGGAGATTGTCATCGATACTGCCTATGTCGACCGCTGTCTCGCGGATATTGCGGGTGACCACGATGTATCGCGCTTCATCCTATAAACAGCGGAGGGGGAAAAGAACGGTTTGGAAATTTGTCCAAGCCGTTTTTCTGTTGCCTAAGTCTACTTTTTATGCGATAATCCATTATGAGAGAATCTGCGCACAGGAGGTGGCGGGATGGACGAACAGGGCGGCCTCTTTTGAACGTGCTGCATACCAGCCGCTTGCCGAGCGCATCCGTCCCGCACACTGGAAGAATTTGTCGGGCAGGAGCACCTCCTTGGGAAGGGGGAAGGTGCTGCGACGCCTCATCGAAAGCGACCGCATTACATCCGCGATCTTCTGGGGCCGCCCGCGTCGGAAAGACGACACTGGCACAGATCATCGCCGCAAGGACACAGGCGAAGTTCATTAACTTCTGCGGTAACAAAGCGGGATCAAGGACATCCGCACGGTTATGCAGGAGGCAGATCGCCGTCGATATACGGCGAGCGCATCATTGTCTTCGTCGATGAGATTCATCGCTTCAACAAGGCGCAACAGGATGCCTTTCTGCCATTCGTGGAGAAGGGCGGCATTGTGTTGATCGGAGCGACGACGGAGAATCCGTCGTTCGAGATCAACAGTGCGCTCCTGTCACGCTGCCGCGTCTTTGTCCCTGCAGGGACTCAATACGGAGGATATCAAACATCTGCTGCAGCACGCCATCTCCTCCGAGCGAGGGCTTGGCCGTCAGCGCATCCATCTCTCCGAGAATGGATTGACGGCAGTCGCCGCCTTTGCGAACGGCGATGCACGGAGTGCACCTCTACGCTCGAGATGCTTGTATTGAACGCAGATGAGCGCGATGGAAGATCTATGTGACGGAGGAGAATTTGGCGCAGTGCATCTCGCGCAAATCTCTCCTCTACGATAAGAGCGGCGAGGAGCATTACAATCTCATCTCTGCACTGCATCAAGTCCATGCGCAACTCAGACCCCGATGCAGCGGTCTACTGGCTTGCGCGGATGCTTGAGGGCGGGAGAAGATCCGCTCTATGTCGCACGCCGGGTGACGCGTTTTGCCGCAGAGGATGTGGGACTTGCTGATCCGAGGGCACTTGAGATTGCCGTTGCGGCATATCAGGCATGTCACTACATCGGCTTTCCGGAGTGCAATGTGCATCTGACGGAGGCGGTCGTTTATCTCTCCCTTGCACCGAAGTCGAACGCGATGGAGACGGCGTATCTTGCGGCAGCGGCAGATGCCCGCAAGATGCTGGCAGAGCCTGTGCCGCTCGTGATCCGCAATGCTCGACAGAGACTCATGAAGGATCTGGACTACGGCAAGGGCTATCAGTACGCGCATGACGCAGCGGAGCATATCACGAATATGCAGTGTCTGCCGGATTCTCTCGTTGGAAGAACTTATTATCATCCGACGGAACAGGGAATGGAAAGCTCGTTTTTCGAGAGCGGCTTGATTGGATCAAAGAATGGAAGAAAAAAATCATCCGTCAAAGATAAATAAATAAAATAACATACAATAAATAACAAAGAATATGATTTAGATGGCGATGATATTCGTCACTGTGAGAAAGGAGGAACTCCGGCGTTGGATGGGAAGCTGAAATTATATGGGTTTAACAACCTCACAAAGGCGTTGAGCTTTAATATCTATGATATCTGCTATGCAAAAATCAGCACGTGAGCAGCGGGATTATATTAAATATATTGATGAACAATACAATTCTGATCGTCTCACGAAGATTCTGTCACAGGTCACGGATATGATCGGCGCACGGATTCTCAACATTGCCAAACAGGACTACGATCCGCAGGGGGCCAGTGTCACCATGTTGATTGCAGAAGAGGCGGCGGTTGTCTCTGGCAGTAAGAAGCCTCGTGAATACGAAGCCGCCTGCGCCTGAGACAATCCTTGCACACCTCGATAAGAGTCATGTGACCGTACATACGTATCCCGAATATCATCCCGATACGAGCATTGCAACGTTTCGTGTAGATATTGACGTGGCAACCTGTGGAGAGATTACGCCGCTGCAGACGCTCGACTATCTCATCAGTCAGTTTGACTCAGATATCATCACGATGGATTATCGCGTACGCGGCTTCACACGTGATCTCCAGGGGCGCAAGCTCTTTATGGACAGCAAGATGACCTCCATCCAGGAGTTTTATTAAGCAGGAGACTCTCGATGAGTATGATGCCGTGGATATTAATCTCTATCAGGCGAGTCTTTTTCATACACGCATGCTGATCAAGGAGCCGCAGCTTCAGAACTATCTCTTTAATACGGATGTCGACGAGATTCCGCCTCAAGACACGCCTCCTCATTAGCACGAGTCTCCGGCGTGAGATGATTGAGATCTTCAGTGGAAGGAATGTCTACTAGTATCGGTTGATTGTGGTGTATTGCTGAGGGAGTTGGTCATATGCCCATGTTCAAAAATCCCTCCTAGTTCTGCTCGTTCTTGTTCTGGCGGCTTTGGCGGAACAATGTATGGCTACTATGCGGAGCAGCAAGCAATTGCCCTTGATGAAGGAACTGCTGAACGGGCTGAAACGCCGCGCTCTATTGTTGTCTATGTGACGGGTGAGGTAAAGAAACCAGGACTTGTTACACTTGCAGAGGGGCAGCGCGTTGCAGACGCAGTGAACGCCGTGGGCGGTGTCATCGAAACAGCGGATATTGACCGCATCAACATGGCCGCCTTTTTAGAAGATGGGATGCAGGTTCGTGTGCCTGAGCGCGTTGTCGGCGGGGAGTGAGCGCCCGCAAAATGCGAGTGCAGGAAAAAAATACCGAAGGACAGATCAACCCTAAATACTGCGAACGAGAAAGAGCTGCAGGAATTGCCTGGGATTGGACCAGCAATGTCCGCACGTATCGTTGAGTATCGTGGAGACGAACGGTCCTTTTTCAAAACATTGAAGACATTAAGAAGGTACGAGGCATCAGGGGCAGCTAAGTTCGAGAAATTGAAAGACCGGGTGACCATATGACGACAGGGGCAGTACCAGCTCGCGTTCCTCTGTGGTCTCCTTATGTCGTTCTGCTTGGGTATACTGTGCAGCGCCTTCCTCCACCTCACATTCTCGTTATATTTTCCATATCTTGTCGTGATTTTGGTGATCATGATACTTGCCTCTGGCATCCTTGCTCTCAAACAGAGTGAACGAACTTGGATTGCCTTTCTGGGGCTTTTCATTTTGGGACTCTTTCGCTTTGCGGCTGCATATGAGCTTTCGCCGTATGATATTTCATACATGATGGGGGAACGTGCATCCGTTCATGGAATTCTGACAGATGCTCCCCACATAACGACGGATGCAGATGGTGTTCAGCATATTCGTTACACAGCTGCCGTGCAGAAGGTCGTGCGGGGACAGGCGGAACAGCCGGGAACGGGTAAGCTCTACGTCTACACACGACGGGATTCTGCAGAAGATGCACCGATTGGTGAAATCGGTGATGTGATTACGGCGGAGGGAAAGATTCGCCGATTGCGCTACTATCAAAATCCGGGACAGATCAACACTCGATTTCTTTTTGCGGTGTGAGGGAATTACAGCCAGCTTGTCAGCCTCTGAAAATGACATAAAAATCACTCCAAATACTGATCCTTCCTATGCACAGGCCTTCCTTCGCTGGGCGGCACAGGTGCGTGCACACTATTTTGACCGCATGGCTGAGGTTATGCCGCGCAGCGATGCAGCAGCAATCTTTTGCCATGCTCTTTGGCGGATACGAGGGATACGGCCTGAACTACTCGAGGCCTTTACAACAACGGGCATTGTTCATATATTGTCTGTCTCTGGTTCACATATTAGTCTTCTTGCTGCCGTAATCGCATGGCTGGCACTCTTTTTAGACTGCCGCGATGGATTTTCGGTGATGGCGGTCGTCCTAGCCATCGGTATATACGTCATCCTTGCAGGTCTTGTTCCACCTGCAGTTCGCTCCCGGAATCATGGGTGCGGTTGCCTTTCTGGGGCTCGTCCTCAGGCGGGAGCGTGATGCACAGTATCTGCTCGTACTCACAGGACTGCTGATGTTGGTCATATCGCCGCTGCTCTTCTTTCACATCAGCTTTCAGCTGTCGTTCTTGGCGACAGCCGGACTGCTGGTTCTTGCTCCTCTTCTGCGCTCCTGGATGGAGCGCCTGCCCTTCGTGGTTGCTGCAAGTCTATCCATTACTCTGGGGAGCTCAGCTTGCGGTGCTGCCGATCCTGGCGTGGCATTTTCAATCAGATTTGCCCTGCGCTTCTGTCGAATCTTATCGTTGTTCCCCTTGTCGATATTATTATTATCCTAGGGTCTTGCGGGAGGCATTGCGGCGTTTGTCCTCCCCGTTCTTGGCAGCATTGTCTTTGCCGTTGATAGTCTGCTCCTTGGTGTGACATTTGAGATGACGAGGGTGATGGCGTCGCTTCCGTTTGCTGTGATCGTGCTTCCATCAATAGGGAATTCCTGAGGGCCTTCTATACTATGGTCTTCTCTTAATCCTGTTTATGCCAAAGCAATATCGAAAAAGGCGGAGCAACTACTGCTCTGCCGCCGTCGTATGACTGTCCTTATCGCGGCAGTTCTTGCTATTGTGCTCGTTTCGTGGAAGTTTTATGAAGACCCCTGAGATGGAGGTTCACTTCATCGATGTTGGACAGGGGGATGCGGCGCTCGTGATAACGCCTCACGGACATGCGATGCTTTTTGATACGGGCGGGACGCGGGATAATGCTTTCGATATTGGTGCACGCGTCGATCTGCCGTATCTTCGTCACTATGGAATTCAGGCACTGGACTATATCTTCCTCTCGCATGCACATGAAGATCATGCGGCAGGGGCAGGTGCGATCCTGTTGCATATGCCGGTGAATCACGTCTATACTGCGGGGAGGGGACTGGGGTATATGCAAGAAGTATGCGTATAGGTGACGGCAATCCACTGCTGATGAAACTCGGAACGGCGCAGGAGGGGCAGTCCATCGTACTGGATGGCGTGACGGTAGAATTTTCATACGCTCCGCCTATAGTGAAGTGGAACACCTGACAGGCAATGAGGTTTCAAATGTCTACCGCGTTTGCTATGGACATGCAAGTTTTTCTCTTTACTGGTGATCTTGTAAAGGAGCATGAGATGAAAATGATTGCACGGGCGGGTGACCTCACAGCACTGTTGTCAAGGTGCCGCATCATGGCTCAGATACGTCGAGCTGCGAGGACTTTGTTCGTGCAGTACATCCGAGCTATGCCATATACTGTGTTGGGGAGGGAAACTCTTTGGACATCCAAGACCATCTGTTGTAGAACGATATGAGCGGGTGGGTGCAAGAACACTTCGGACGGATCGACGGTGCAATCGTTTTTCATACGGATGGAAATCTCTCTCCGTCCATACCTTTGCTGAGGGGAATTTTTGAACGACTGATTGCATGCGTCTTTTCTTTCCCTTATAATGTGAATGGCAGGCAGTATGTAGAATGGGGATCTTATGGATATTCGGGGCGTAGTATTTGATGTCGATGATACACTCTACGATATGGCGCAGCCGTTCTTTTGGGGCGTATCAGTCGCTCTATGGGGACAGATATGATCTGCCCTGCAGCGCGTTTTTGTCCTTTCGCCATTACAGTGACGAGCGTTTTGCGGACTCCCAGACGGGCAAGATGTCAATGGAGGAGATGTATATCTATCGCGTCCGCATGAGTCTTGGAGACTATGGCATCAATGTGACGGATGAGGAGGCAATGGAGTTCCAGCGCGTCTATATGGATTTGCAGTATCAGATTCAGCTCTCTCCTGTTATGAGAAAGCTTCTGGATGAGCTGCACAGAAGTGTTGCAATAGGGATTATCACCAATGGAGACCCCCCGTCACCAGAGAAATAAGCTGCGGTCGCTCAATGTATCTCCATGGGTGTCACAAGATACATTATTGTCTCAGGTGATCATCCGTTTCAGTAAACCTGATGAGCGCATCTTTCAGGAGATGGAACGCCGCCTGAATCTTGTCCCCAAACAGCTTCTCTATGTTGGAGATGCGTTTGCTCTGGACATTGTCGGCGCGGAGGCTGCAGGTTGGCGCTCTGTCTGGTTCAATCATCGAGGCGCCCTGATGCCTGTGCCTACACATTTTCATCCTGCCTATGAGGTGCATTCGGAGGAGGAGCTGCGGTCAGTGCTCATGGATGCGGTCTCAAAATAAATGCTTGCTTTTTGCGTGAAAAAGTTGGTAGAATACACCATGTTGTCGGGATGTGGCACAGTTTGGTAGCGCGCATCGTTCGGGACGATGAGGCCGCAGGTTCGAATCCTGTCATCCCGACCATTTTACTCGACGCACAAAGACCAGCCGATGGGCGGGTCTTTTTCTGTTTATAGGCGGCACGGCATGTATTGCTGCTGCTGCGAATGAATGTGAGGAAAATATGGGACCTGAGGAAAAACATTGTGCGGAAGAATTGACGGCGTTTATTGATCAGGCGACCTCGCCCTATCATGTGGTGGAAAAAGTGCCATGAGATTTTTGCGTCCTGTCCGCATGTTTGAGAAAGAGAAAAATACGTGCGGGACAGATGTATTCTTTTTCTCTATAACACAGGGACGATTATTGTCTCGATTGGAGACAATCCGCGTGGTCCTCTTCGCATTGCCTGCGCACATACGGATTTCCCGTCTGCGCGTCAAGCCGAATCCGTGCTCAAAGAGCATGGGTATGGGAAGCTGAATGTCGAGTCGTACGGGGGCTCATTCAGAAATACGTGGATGGATCGTCCGCTCTCGCTCTCAGGAGCGGTAGCTCTGCGTACCGAGGGACCCTTTGCGCCGTCGCTGCGTCTCGTAGATTTTCGTCGTCCGCTCATGCTCGTTCCGAATCTTGCGATTCACATGAACCGAAAAGGTGAATGAGGGGTGGAACTAAAACCACAGAAGGATCTGCTGCCACTCTTCTTTCAGAGCGCAGACGGTGGTGCGGATGACTCGAATAAATTGCTGGCCCTGCTTGCCGATGAACTCAGAATCCCGTCGGAGGACATCATGTCCCTATGATCTGAATGTCTATCCATATGAGCGCGGATGTCTTTTGGGGTGTGATGATGCATTCCTCTCCGCACCACGCCTTGATAATCTGTCATCTGTTAAGGCATGTGTTGACGCTGTTCGTGACTGGACGGATGGAGATGGTATTCGCATCGTGGCACTCTTCGACAACGAGGAGGTTGGGAGCCGCACGAAGCAGGGCGCAGGATCGACAGCACTTGCCATGGTGTTGGAGCGTGTCTATATGGCGCTCAGGGTTTGAACGGGACGCGTATCTTGCAAAAGATTCTCGAGGGCTTCTGCCTGTCGGTCGATGTTGCACATGCACTTCATCCCAATGCACCTGAGAAGGCGGATCCAACGAATCAGCCGCTCCTTGGCGGTGGAGTCGTTCTGAAGGTCGCCTCGAGTCAATCCCTATGCCGGTGATCCAGAGGCATTTGCCGTTGTTGCGGGACTCTGTGAGCGGGAGGGAATTTCCTATCAGGTCTTTACAAACCACTCGGATGCAGCGGGCGGTGCAACACTTGGATCGATTCTCTCAACGCAGATTCCAATGCGAACCATGGACATTGGTGCACCTATTCTTGGGATGCATTCTGCACGTGAGACTATGGGGACATGCGATCAATTTACGCTGACAGAGCTGCTTGCATCTTTTTCGCTGGATGAGAAAGACTTCTTCATAGAAGCATGCTATAATAGGCACGTTGAACAGAAAGAGGGGTTTCTTGCGGGCCGTAGTCACACGAGTCAAAGAAGCATCCGTTCAGATCGATGGAGATATCTGCGGACAGATCAAGGCAGGATATCTTATCCTGCTGAGGCATTGCTCCGACAGACACGGCTGAGGATGCTGCGTCTAGCAGAGAAAAATTGTGCATTTGCGTGTATTCTCCGATGAGGCAGGAAAGATGAATCATGCCATAGCGGAAGTTGGTGGAGCTGTGCTTGTGATCTCTCAGTTCACACTGTTTGCCGACCTCAAAAAGACGTCCGGGATTCTCCAAGGCGGCAAAGCCGGGCATGCCATTCCTCTGTACGAGGAATTTATTGCACAGCTGACGGCGCGCAACTTACATGTTGAACATGGAGAGTTCGGTGCAGATATGCAGGTGAGTTCTGTCAACGATGGTCCTGTCACACTGCTTTTTGATACGACTGGGGTGTGAAATGAATCAGGATTTGCTCAAAAATATGCTGCTCTTGTGATACGTGTGGGTGTGAATCTGCAGCATAATCAGCCGCTTGTCATCCATGCACCGATTGGCTGTGCAGACTTTGTGCATGCCCTTGCGTCAGAGGCGTATGATGTCGGGCGTACGACGTTGCCGTCAACTGGAATGATGAGGAGCTCTCTCATATTCGTTTTTCAAAAAGGCGGCAAGCGAGCGCTTCAAAGAATTTCCAGCATGGCGTAAGGATTTCTATGACGATCATGCTGCACGCGGAGCGGCTTTCATATCGATTGCAGCGTCGGACCCGGATCTCTATGCGGACATTGATCCGAGCGTCTCACGGAGGCTAGTCAGACCGCGGGAAAAAGCCCTCATGGACTACCGTGCGAGACTGATGAGCAACAAGAATACCTGGTGCGTTGTTTCTGTGCCTACAACTGCGTGGGCTCGTAAGGTTTTTCCGCACCGTTCGGATGATGATGCAGTGCAATGCCTCTGGGCAGAGATTCTCCATGCTGTACGTGTGTCTGAGGAAGAGGATGCCGTATCCGCATGGAATGCGCACATCAAGCGCCTTCAAAAGATTACGGCATTTCTGAATAACCGATCGTTCATCGAACTGCACTATCGCAGCTCTTTGGGCACGGATCTCCGTATCGAACTTCCAAAGGGACATATCTGGATGGGCGGTGCGGAGAAATCTGCAGAAGGAACGCTCTTTGCGGCGAATCTTCCTACTGAAGAAGTATATACATTGCCGAAACGAAATGGTGTCAACGGCATTGTTTTTGCATCAAAACCGCTGCACTGCAACGGGAATCTGATCCGTGACTTCATGCTTCGTTTCCATGAGGGGAAGGTCGTGGAGTACAAGGCGGCGCATGGGGAGAATCACCTCAAGGAGCTTCTTGGAACGGATGAGGGAGCATCCTTCCTGGTGAGGTGGCACTTGTGCCGCACGACTCACCGATCTCACAGAGTGGTATTCTATTTTTATAATACACTTTTTGATGAAAACGCCTCCTGCCATCTTGCACTTGGAAAAGCATACCCAACCTGTATAGAGAATGGAGAAAGCATGACAAAAGAAGAACTTTGTCAACACGGCGTTAATCACTCGCTCGTTCATGAGGATTTTTATGATTGGAACTCAGACCTTTCTGTAGTAGGGCGGACAGATTCAGGTGAAGCAGTCACGATCATGGAAAAATGGAAACTTTACATTTTGAAGCTGCGAGGTGGAGAATATGGAGATACATTTTTCGATACAACGTACTGATATTGCTGTGCTTTCTTTTTCTCTGTTTTTGCCGATGGTGAAGCAGCCGGCAGGGTTCGAGCTGAGGACTTTTCCTATGAAAAATATTGCGCTTGGAGACTCTGAGCAGGATCTTCGCATGCGCTGGGGTGAGCCTGATGTTCAAAATGAGCAGGTGATTTGGGGATTCATCTCAAAACATTCACTTATGGAGATGTTGTTGTGTCGACGTCCGTCAAAGCAACAAGGTTGTAGATATCAATCTGATTGGTGAGAGTATCGTCTGCGCAAAAATGTGCATTACGGTTCGACGAGCAGCTATCTAATGAAAGTATATGGGAAGACCGAACGTCAATTTTTGGATGGCAGCACGTGTCTTGTGTATGTTCATCCAGTACGCGCACGTGAGCGGCTGATTCTGAACTTGTCCTCTGAGAATGCTGCCCTCCAATCGGCGCGGATCACAGCGCTTCCTCTTACGGACGAGGAAGCGGATGAAATGGCCTTGTCCGATGATGAGTCCTTTGTTGAACTCGATCTTAAGCATGGATTTATTGCATCGAAGAAATCGATGTATCCGCTCTTCCGAAAAGACGAGCACGTGCGGCTGGGAGGATACGGCAAATGACACACACTCTGCATATGCACGTGCTCGGACACCGCATCATGCGCTATGTTGGCATTGTTGCCGGATGTCTGATTGCGAGCTGTGCAATCAACCTCTTCCTGGTGCCGGCGCATCTGCTCACGGGTGGGGCGACTGGTATTGCAATGATTGTTTTACTATCTGTTTGGCCTGCCCATCGGCCTTCAGACATTTATCTACAATATTCCACTTCTCTTTATGGCGTGGCGGCTGATGGGACGGGCCTATACGATCGATATCATCATTGGCACAGCGATCTTTTCCTTTTTCCTCGATCTGACGAGGGCCGCTTAACGCTTATGCACCAGTCACCGACATGATGCTTACGACCGTGTATGGCGGCGTATTCGCGGGGCTTGGTTATGGTATTGTATTTCGTATGAACGGCGGTACGGGAGGATTTGATATCCTCGCGGCTATTGTTCGTAAATACTACGATTTGCATATGGGCGGTGTTCTCTTTTCGATGAACTGCCTCATCATGCTCATTGCGGCTTTTCTCTTCGGCATGGCTCCTGCTATGTTTACGCTGATCTATATGTTCATCAATGCGACTGTCGTGGATAAGATCATTGCGAGGCTTTAATCACCGAAAGGCGGTGCTGATTATATCGGATAAGCACAAGGAGATCGCTGAGAGCATCATTGATCAAATGCATCGTGGTGTGACGTTTTTGTATGGACAAGGGGCGTACACACGCCGTGAACGAAACGTCGTTTTTGTGGCTGTTGGAACAACACAGGTCGGCAAGTTGAAATTTATTGTGCACAATGTCGATCCCCATGCATTTGTCATCATCATGTCTGCGAATGAGGTCATGGGGGCGCGGCTTCGGCCGAATCAATCAGAACGATGCCTCAGCCTCGGATGACAACGACGATGATGAGAGAGTAAGGAGATGAATTTATATTGGAAGTAACCTACTTGCTGAACAGCGGCTTTGTCGTTCGTGTGGACGATGTTCTGCTCGTTTTTGACGCATTTGATGATCCTGCAGGAGTACTCTCGGATGCTGTGGAGAGGGAGACTACGATCGTCTGTATTTTTGCATCACATGGACACTTTGATCACTTTAATCCTGCGATTGCAAAATATGCCGCAAAATGTCTCGCGTTATATTCTAAGTGAGGATATACGATTAAATCCGGGCGCGCAGCTATCCAGCGGAGCTGACGAACTGGATTGGTGTCTATGATGCGTGGCAGGATGATCGTATTGAGGTCACCTCATTTTCGTCGACGGATGAAGGGACCTCTTTTCTGAGTGCAGCTTAACGGAAAAACAGGTCTTTCATGCTGGTGATTTTTAATTGGTGGGACTGGACGGGAGATACTGCCGAAAATCGAAAGCTTGCGGAGAATGCTTTTTCGTAAGCAGATGAAATCTCTTGCAGGGCGTTCTTTCGACCTTGCGTTCTTCCCCGTGGATGGGCGGCTGGGGCCGTCCATGGAACGCAACGCTAAGGTGTTTTGCAGAGAGACGCATCCAAAGGCTCTCGTTTCCATGCACTCTGTCGGTTATCCTGTATGGCATCCATCTGCGGACTTCTTCGAGCCCGGCTGTGAAATACCTACCCTGGTCACCGCAGAGCAGGCGAGCGACATTCTTTTTGAAATATAGGTTGAAATATAGGAGGGCTTTTCGGTAGAATGGGAAAGAAATTTTATCTCCTGACACTCGGGATTACAGCTGCCGTCATTGCTGTATTGTTTGCGGCACACAGTGGGAGTGCGGGGATGTCATTTAATATGCTGTTGGATCAGGATAAAGAGAGAAAAGAGCAGTGTCAAATCGCATCGCAGTATTTACGACAAACAAGGGGACCTTCGAGGTGGAACTCTTCGAGGATAAGGCACCAATTACAACGAAGAATTTTATTGACCTCACGGAAAAAGATTCTATAACGGACTCATCTTCCATCGCGTGATCGATGGTTTTATGATTCAGGGCGGCGATCCGAAGGGGAATGGGACAGGTGGTCCTGGCTGATACGATCCCGGATGAGTTTGATCCTTCTCTGAAGCATGACGATGAAGGCATTCTTTCGATGGCAAATGCGGGGCCGAATACGGGAGGCAGTCAGTTCTTCATCACACTTGCTCCAACACCGTGGCTGAATAATCATCATGCTGTCTTTGGCAAAGTTATTGACGGAATGGATGTTGTGCGCGATATTGGACATACAAAGACGGAATACGGTGATCGTCCTGTGCACGATGTTGTGATTGAGAAAAATCATCATCAAAGACGCCGCAGAATGAACTATGCATACCTTTTTATTGTGTGCCGACGGCGGCGTATACGCCGGATGGACGAATGATCTAAAAAACGCCTCCATGCGCACAATGAAGGACATGGTGCGAAATACACGCGTTCGCGCCGACCGGTTCGCCTTGCCTATGCAGAGCCCTTTGCGACAAAGAGGAGGCGCAAAAACGGGAACGTGAGTTCAAAAAGCTTTTCGCAGAGCACAGCGTCTTGTACTCATTCACACGGGGCTGGAAAAATGCAGACATCGCCGCACTGGTGGAAGATACCAATAAATATATAGCAATGTAATAAAGGAGATCATTTCATGACAGAGAGAAGGTCATGCTGACCGAGGACGGCTATAACAAGCTCGTTGAAAAGCTCAACTATCTCAAAAGTGTTCGGCGCATCGAGGTTGCTGAACGCCTCAAGGCCGCCATTGCACTCCGGCGATCTCTCCGAGAACTCCGAATATGATGATGCGAAGAATGAACAGGCATTCCTTGAGGGAGAGATTCAAGAACTTGAGGTCAAAAATACGTAACTCCGATATCATCAAAGCGGGAGACGGTAAAACTGTTACAATGGGAAGTCGTGTAACGGTGAAGGACCTCGAATTCGATGAAGAGAAACCTTCTCATCGTGGGCTCCACCGAGGCGGATCCGGATGAGGGGAAAAATCTCAAATGAGTCCCCGCTTGAATGGCATTACTTGGACAAAACATTGACCACGTAGTACATGTCAATGCACCGGCAGGGTTATTCAGTACAAAATCATGGATATTAAAGTAAGGAGCAGGGATGGCTGAAGAAAGAGAAAACACAGCAAATGCGCCGGAGCAGGGATCTGAGTGAGATGATGCGTGTCCGGCGTGAAAAAGATGGATGCGTTTCGAGCCATGGGCGTTCCTCCGTTCGGACATCGCTTTGAGGTCACAGACTATGCCTCTGCCCTGAAAGAGAAATACGACTATCTTGCCGAGGATGAGGAAGGAGAGGAGGAGGTTCGTATTGCCGGTCGATTGATGGCAATACGCGGACACGGAAAAAGCATCTTTCTCCACATTGAATGACCGTACAGGCAATATACAGGTCTATTTCAAGATGGATGTTCTAGGCGAGCAGAAATACAAGGAAGAGTTCAAGAGGCTTGACATCGGCGATATCATCGGCATTCGTGGTGTTGTATTTAAGACGCGGCGTGGAGAGGTCACCGTACGTGTTGAGGATTTCGACCTCCTCTCCAAATCGCTGCGTCCTCTGCCTGAGAAGTTCCATGGACTTAGGATGTCGATACGCGCTATCGTCAGCGCTATCTCGACCTCATGGTCAACCATGATGTGCGTGAGGTATTCCGCAAGCGGACGAAGATCATCCAGTCCATCCGTCGTTATCTCGACACGCGGGACTTCCTCGAGGTGGAGACCCCCGTACTCTCAACACTTGCAGGGCGGTGCTGCAGCGCGTCCTTTTATCACGCACCACAATGCCCTTGACATCGACCTCTACCTCCGTATTGCAACGGAGCTTAGTCTAAAGCGCCTGATTGTCGGTGGACTTGACCGCGTCTATGAGATGGGGCGGATCTTCCGTAATGAGGGGCATGGATGTGCGTCATAATCCGGAGTTTACGTCCATTGAAATCTATCAGGCATTTGCCGATCATCGTGACCTCATGCAAATCACGGAGGGAATTGTTCGGCAGGCTGCCGAGGATGTACTAGGTACAACAAAGATTACCTATCAGGGGTTGAGATCGACCTGGGGAGTGTCCGTACGATCAGCATGAATGATGCTGTGCGGAGGAAACGGGAAGGATTTCCTCTCCTGTCAGACCGTCGATGAGGCACGTGCGATGGCTCGTGAGATTGGTGTTCCCTTTGAGGAACGTCATGGTATTGGCGGAATCCTTAATGCGGCTTTTGAGGAAAAAGGTTGAGGATGGACTCATGCAGCCGACCTTTATCACAGGACATCCGACGGAGATTTCTCCGCTTGCTAAGCGAAATGCGGATGATCCGCGCATCACGGATCGCTTTGAGTTCTTCGTCTATGGGCGTGAGCTCGCAAACGGATTTACAGAGCTGAATGATCCGATCGATCAGGAGCAGCGATTCATGGATCAGCTTGCGCAGAGAAGCGGGAGATGCCGAGGCGCATGTCATGGATCGTGACTTTATCACAGCACTCGAATATGGCCTTCCGCCGACAGGTGGCCTCGGTATTGGCATTGACCGACTCGTCATGCTGCTGACAGACAGTCCTTCTATTCGTGATGTGCTGCTCTTCCCGACGATGAAAGCCACTGGCGGAATAATTTTAGAAATGCCTTGACAAGACAGCGTATTATCGCATATACTTGTCGAGGCTTATGGGATAGGTAGCCGAGTGGTTAAAGGCAACAGACTGTAAATCTGTCATCTTCGGATTACGATGGTTCGAATCCATCCCTGCCCACCACCGGCGGCATAGCTCAGTTGGCTAGAGCATGGGTTCATACCCGCAGTGTCCGGAGTTCAAATCTCTGTGCCGCCACCATATATATAGAGCTCAGTCGATTCAATAGAGTTGGCTGAGTTTTTATTGGCATATGAGACTCCTTCAGATGGATTGACTTCTTGTATAATATCGGATAGAAATGTCCCCGTATATCGTCGAATATGGCGGTATATGGGGATTTCATATACTGAAAAAGAAATTGTTTCTTAGCGCTGGCTCTGAAATAGAATGGGGTATTTCAGAGGACGAGGAAGAAGGTTGTCGAGCCGTCAGCGGATGCCTTCCGGCACGCTCTGTCGAGGTCTGTGGTAAAAGCACAGGGCGATCCTGTGGACAAAAGCTGCAGATGGAGCGAAATCCCTGAGAGAAATCTTTTCTGTCAGGAGGTATTTTTATGTGTGGGAATTGTTGGTTACGTTGGAGATCGTCAGGCAGCAGAGTTTCTGTTGGATGGTCTCTCGAAGCTCGAGTATCGCGGGTATGACTCGGCGGAAATTGCTGTCTGACAATGGTGAGAACATCCGCGTTGAAAAGAGCGTTGGTCGTCTTGCAGCGCTGCGCGAAAAGATCAAGGGGAATATGCCTGTCGGAAGCCTTGGGATCGGTCATACACGCTGGGCAACCCATGGGCGTCCGTCTGATGTCAACTCCACACCCCCATACGGATTGCCACGGCGACTTTGCCATCGTACACAACGGCATCATCGAGAACTATCTTTCACTGAAGGAAGAACTCGTCGCAAAGGGGCATGTATTCAAATCCGAAACGGATACGGAAGTCGTTGTGCACCTCATAGAGAGGTCTATACAGGAGATTTTGTTGCTGCTGTACGCGCGGTTTTGGAGCGGATCGAGGGATCCTATGCGCTCGCATTTATGAGCCGCAAGCATCCTGACATGCTCATCTGTACGAAGCAGGACAATCCGCTCATCATTGGGCTTGGTGAGGGGAGAACTTCATTGCCTCGATATTCCAGCGATTATTTCTCGTACACGCCGTACGTATATTCTTGGAGATGGAGAAGTTGCTCTCGTCCGTAAAGATGGAGTCGAGGTGACGAACCATCTGGGGGGCTCCTGTGCCGAAGAAAGTGTTTGAGGTTACGTGGAACGCTGAGGCGGCGGAGAAGGGCGGATATGAGCATTTTATGCTCAAGGAAATCCACGAGCAGCCGAAGGCGGTACGCGATACGATGAGTCAGCGCGTCACAGCAGACAAGAAGGCGGTTTCCTTCGAAGAACTTGCTTGGGATGCGGACTACTTGAACGCGTTCAACAAGATCTATATCGTTGCCTGCGGAACGGCGTATCATGCAGGTCTTGTGGGCAAGTATTACATCGAGAAAATGGCACGCGTTCTCGTTGAGGTGGATGTTGCCTCGGAGTTCCGTTACCGTGACCCGATTGTCGATGAGCATACGCTCCTCATTGTCGTTTCCCAGTCTGGTGAGACGAGCGATACGCTTGCCGCACTCAAGGAGTCGAAGCGCCGTGGAGCAAAGACGCTTGCGATCACGAATGGTCGGCTCCTCCATTGCACGTGAAGCGGATCAGGTTGTCTATACGTGGGCGGGGCCTGAGATCGCCGTTGCTTCGACCAAGGCGTATACGACGCAGCTTGTCCTCTTCTTCATGCTTGCACTCTACATGGCAGAGATCAAAGGGGCGATTGCGCAGGAGCGTACGGCAGAGCTTGTGACCCAGCTGCAGGAGATTCCGTCACAGATCTCGAGATTCTGTCCGACGTCGATCCGATCAAGACCTTTGCTAGGCAGTATGGCTTCAACGAGGATGTCTTCTACATTGGACGCGGTCTCGACTATGCCGTGTCCCTTGAGGGCTCACTCAAGCTCAAGGAGATCTCCTATATTCATGCTGAAGCATATGCAGCAGGTGAGCTGAAAGCACGGAACACTTGCCCTGATTGTTGAGGGAGTGCCTGTGATTGCACTCGCGACACAGCGCAGCGTCTATGAAAAGACACTCTCCAACATCAAAGAGGTAAAGGCACGTGATGCTGTTGTCATCGGTATTGCGGCAGAGGGGGATATGGAACTCGAGAAATATGTCGATCACGTTATGCATGTACCTGCATCGGATGAGTTCATCATGCCGATTCTCTCAGTGATTCCGCTGCAGCTGCTCGCCTACTATGCAGCAATCACACGTGGCTGCGATGTAGACAAGCCGCGCAACCTTGCGAAATCCGTTACCGTAGAGTAAAAGCTGAATAAATGACATACAGCAGAATTGGCTGATCCCGGCCGTTCTGCTGTATTTATTTAGAAATCTCAATAAGAGAAGCAAAAGATACATTGGCAAAATATTAGAGCCTTTACAATCCACAAAAGAATGCTAAAAATTTCATCATTGAAAATTCTTAATATTTCTAGGAGGGATCGTATGGATTTTGCAAAAATGATTGACCATACCCCTACTCAAAACAGAGGCACAGAAAGCAGATCTTGATAAACTCCTGAAAGAGGCAAAAGAATATCAGTTTTGCGTCGGTTTGCGTTAGTCCCATATGGGTTTCTTATGCGGCAGAAAACTAAAGGGAACCGGTGTAAAAACGTGTACTGTAATCGGCTTCCCTCGGGAGCAACACCCTCTGCAGTAAAAGGCTTTCGAGGCGAAAACGGCAATTGAAGACGGTGCAGAAGAAGTCGACATGGTGATTCCTGTCGGGCGTTTGAAAGATCAGGATTACGACTACGTACGTGCTGATATCAAAAGCGTTGTCGAAGCAGCAAAAGGGAAAGCGCTTACAAAGGTGATTATCCGAGACGTGTCTTCTCACCGATGAAGAAAAAGCGCATTGCTTGTCGCTTGGCACAGGAGGCGGGCGCCGATTTCGTGAAAACATCGACTGGATTTTCTACAGGCGGAGCCGTCGTGGATGATGTTCGATTGATGCGCGAAACGGTGGGAGAGAAAATGGGTGTCAAGGCATCCGGGAGGGTTCGCAGCCGTGTCGATGCCGAGGAAATGGTCGCAGGGAGCTACACGGCTTTGGCACGAGCAGCGGCGTTAAGATCGTTGCGGGACAAGAGGGGGACGCGATATGAAAAATTGCAGTAATTGGTTCTGAACATGGTGGATCTGACCTCCCTATATTACGCGCATGCCGATTCTCGGAGAAACGCTTGAGGCTCCTGACTTTACGATAGGCTGCGGAGGAAAAGGGGCGAATCAGGCGGTCGCTGCGGCCGTTTGTGGAATCGATGTACTGATGGTGACGAAGGTTGGCAGTGATGTTTTTGCTGACAACACCATCACCAACTTCAAAAATAGGCATTGACTACAACCTATGTTCAAAAAGGTTCCCGGCATGTCCAGTGGAGTTGCGCCAATCTTTGTGGATGAGAGCGGACAAAAATAGCATCCTGATCATCAAGGGCGCAAACAATAAGCTTCTGCCAGCAGATATTGATGCAGCAGAGGAAGACCTGAAAAATGCAAGATGATCATTCTTCAATTGGAAATTCCCCTGGAGACGGTTTATCGTACCATCTCTTTTGGAGAACCGTATTCCAGTTCTTTTGAATCCGGCACCTGCGACGAAAAGCCTTGACATAAACAAGGTTTGTGAGTGTGACTTCTTTGTACCGAATGAGACGGAGCTTGCTATTCTTACTGGGATGCTGACAGAAACACGGGAGGATGTGGAGCATGCTGCAGCATCGCTGATCGCGCGAGGTCTCAAAAATGTGATCGTCACATTGGGGGCGCGGTGCACTCTGGATGACTGAGAAAGATATGTTGAGGCGTACCGTGTGAATGCTGTCGATACCTCCGGTGCGGGGGATGCGTTTATTGGCTGTTTTGCCAGCACCTATGTCCAGGACTCTGATGTTCTTGCTGCAATGCAGAAGGCCTCTGCGTTTGCAGCCCTAAGTGTTACGCGAAAAGGAAACGCAAATGTCCTATCCGTCGTCAGAAGAATTGGCGGACTTTCTCAAAAAGAATCAGCCGCCCCAAATTTTTATAACAACAAAGCCCCATATTAGGTCAATATTGAGTTGACAATTCTAAAAACCAAATAAACTAAAGCTGTAATCGGTTACAAATTTATGGAATCCCTGTTCATTTTCCTCCTATGCGTGAAGTTATTCTCAGGAGATGGCGTGGAGTCCCTAAAAAGGAGCCGCAGCAATGAGTGTTAATATATACGATGTTGCCCGATGTGCGCAGAGTTTCCTCGGCGACGGTGTCGCGTGTATTAAATGGCAGTCCTCATGTCAGAGAAGCAACGAGGAAAAAGGGCTTCTGCAAACCATTGCAGAACTTGACTATACACCGAACGCTATAGCAAGAAAAACTCAGTACAGGAAACACTGGAAATATTGGCTTTCTGATACCAGATATAGAGAATCCCTTCTTCTCACAGCTCCTGCGTGGTATTACAAATGCGGCTGATGAAAGTGGTTACAACATTTTTCTCTATGGAACAGATGACAATATTGAAAAGGAGCATCGATTCTTCGATTCGGTAAAGACAGAGACGCCTCTCCGGCGTCCTAGTTATCCCCGTGGATGCCGATAACGAAGAAACATGCAAGCGGCTCCTTGCACTCGAGGACGCTGGGGTTCCTGTTGTTCTGATTGACCGCAGTCTCAAGCATGGTCGTTTTGATGGGGTGTTTACGGAAGACTTTCGTGGGGCAATGGATGCAGTAGAATGTCTGCTGGAGGAAGGCCATCGCCGCATTGCTACCATTCGTGGTCCCGAGAATTCCCGCCCGGGGAACGAACGGTGGCTCGGATATCAGGCCGCTTTTGCTAAGTGGAATCTGAAGATCGATATGCGATACGTTGCACAGGAGTTTTCACCAGGAGCGTGCCTATGCTGTGATGCATCAAATGATGGAGCAGGAGCTCTCCGACCGCGGTATTTGCCTCGAATAATATGACGCGCTCGGATGCCTCAGATATTTTGAGAGTCTGGAATGAAGCTGGACAAAGATGTTTCCACGATCGGATTTGACGAGATCGAGATGCTTTATTACGGAGGAATTTTTCTCAGCGTTGTCGATCGGGATGTTTACCGCATGGGGCGTAATGCGATTGACCTTCTTACGCGTCGAATTGCGAGGCGGAGAGGGGAAAGCTCAGAGGACTCTGGACGTCAGTGAGATCTTTCTTCCGACGAAACTAATTTTACGAGGTTCTGAAAAAGTGGAGAGGAGAATCATAAAAGATGAAAAGCTATAGAAGCATTTTATCAAACGATACTTCTTGAGCACAAAAAAGGTTTTTGAAGCACAGTCCACGGAGGAGCTTTGACGGTGCAATGAGGGAAATTGCCTCAGCCAAGCGCATATTCATTACGGGTGCCGGACGAGAGGAACTGCATCGCGTGGATTCGCCATGCGGCTGATGCATCTTGGCAAAGAGACACATTGGCTCTGGGATGATACGACTCCCGGATGAAGGCTGGAGTATCTCTTTATTGCGGTCAACGGTTCTGGGTGTATTGGTCATATTGACTATCTGCTGATCAGGCAGGACGGACTGGCGCTCGGCGTCTTGTTATTACAGGCGCCCCCGAATGAGCGCACACCGTCCGAAGCAGATGCTCTGTCTCTTCGTCCCTGCAATGGTATACAAGGGAAAGGATCCACGTACTATTCCGTCGGAACAGCCGATGGGAAATCTCTTCGAGCAGCATCTCTTTCTTCTCTTTGATATCCTGGCAATCATGTTGACGGAGCGCCTTCATGAGACCCCGAAACAATGGAGGCCGTCACCGCAACATCGAGTAATCATGCGTATTCTTTTCTTTCATATCCATGAGCTGATATTGGATTGGAGGCAATGCTTATGTTAAAAGGTATTCCAAAGTGCATCAGTCCAGACCTTTGAAGGCGCTGGCGGACATGGGACATGGAGATCTCGTCGTGATTGCGGATGATTTCTATCCGGCGGTGTCCATGGCAAAAAAATGGCATTACAATCAATGCCGACGGTATTGGTGCTGCGGAGATGCTCGATGGCATCCTGAAAGCTTATGCCGCTCGATACCGAGTATGAAAAACATCCTGTGCTGATTATGGATGTGATGGACGAGATGCGCGCGAAGATCGGTCGTCCAAAGGTTTGGGATGATTTTATCGCTGCTGTCAAGGACAACGTGCCCGAGGGCGAAGACTGCGTTGGTTTTATTGACCGCTTTAGCTTCTATGATAAGGCAGACGGCTTTTGTGACGATCTCAACAGGGGAGCGTCAGCCCCTATGGCTGCGTAATTTTGCAAAAAGGTGTTATGTAGGGAAATACGAATTTTCGTCTTTTTCCAGGTGTATAAAGCAAGGAGGATTTTATCATGAACATGAAAAGAAACTCTTGGCAGTAGCTCTTGGGGTCACCTGCTGCCCGTCCTTTGCCGGATGCGGCGGGGCGGTGAAAAGCAGGCTGCTGCCCCGAGCGGACAAGGCTTCAGTGGCACGTGTCGTTGAGACGACGGATGTTGCGACGAAGGGTGAGAAGAAGACTGGAAGATCGCCGTTGTCGTTAAGGATTCCTCCAACGGCTGGTTCGCGCGCATGGAAGAAGGCGTGAAGCAGTACGCGGCTGACACCGGGATCACTGCTTACCAGAAGGGACCGGCAGCAACGGATGCGGCGCAGCAGGTTCAGGTTATCCAGGATGTTATCAACCAGGATATCAATGCACTCTGCGTTGTTCCGGTAGATCCTGCAGCGTGTGATCCGTCCTCGGCGAAGCGCGTGACAAGGAATTCTCGTTATTACGCACGAGGGATCGACCTGCAAAGAACGCAGACTATGATCTCGAGGCATTTAACAACGCTGGATATGGTGCCTTCATCATGGACAAACTCAGGAGGCAATGGGCGGCAAGGGAATCTACACGACGATGGTCGCCTCATCTCACGAACGCCTCGCAGAACGAGTGGGCAAATGGCGCTGTTGCTATCAGCAGATGGCGAAGTATCCCGATGTGAAGCTGCTTGACAACCCGAAGCGTGTCGAGTCTCAGAACAACTCGGAGAAGGCATATCAGGTTGCGAAGGAAGTCATCAAGAGCACATCCGAGGTCACCGGATTTGTTGGAACCAGCTCCATGGATACGCCGGGCATTGCGCGTGCGATCAATGAGCTTGGACCCGAAGGGCAAGGTTCGTTGTCGGAACTGGTATGCCGAATGAGTGCCGCACGCTGATCAAGGACGGCTCGCTCTCCCTACATCACGCTGTGGGATCCTGCAGAGGCGGGGATATGCAATGTGTGTTCTTGCCGTCAGATCCTCGAGGGAAAGACCCCGCAGGACGGCATGGATCTGGCCTGAAGTCGTACAGCAAGCTCCAGGTCAGCCCGGAGAATCCGCGTCGTCTTCATGGGCGCAGGCTGGATTGCGATCAACAAGGATAACGTCGATAACTACAACTTCTAATCAATAGGATGTCCCGCAAAAAGCGCGGCAGTCCATGGCGGGCTTCTGCGCTTTTGCTGTATTTGTTCTATCTTGGAAGGAGGAGCGGGACTTTGTCTGACTACATTTTGAGGGCGGCAGGTGATTAAGAAATACTTCGTGGCGTCAAGGCACTGACGGTGTGAACCTCTCGATACGGAAGGGAGAAATTCACTGTCTCTGCAGGGGAGAATGGCTGCAGGAAAATCAACCATTATCAATATTATTTCTGGATTCTATACGCCCGATTCCGGCACCTTGAAATTGACGGAAAAATATTTGACCGAATGACACCGCAGACATCCATAACAAACGGAATTCAGGTCATTTATCAGGATTTGTCGCTCTTTCCCAATTGACTGTCTCAGGAGAACCTCGCGCTGAATATGGAGGTTGCATCAGGGGCGTAACTTTGTAAATAAGGCGCGTATGCGGGAGATTGCGCTTGCGGCACTCTCCAAAAATCAATATGACGATTGATCTCGATGAGCTCGTCGAAAAATCTCACCTTTGGCATGCGTCAGATGATTGCAATCAGTCGAGCTCTCCTCAATGATGCTCGTTTGATCATTATGGATGGAGCCGACCACCGGTCTGACAAAAAGGAAGTAGAGACGCTCTTCGCCTCATTCGTGATCTGCAGTCGCGCGGTATTGCTGTTCTCTTTGTCTCGCATAAACTGGATGAGGTGTTTGAGATTGCGGAACGGTTTACTATTTTCGCAGCGGACATAATGTTGCAGAGGAAGTACGAAAGATCTCAATCAGGATAAGTTCACCTACCATATGACGGGCCGAGAGATCGTTACGCAGCGCTTCTCCCTATCGAGGAGAAAGATGCTCCTACGGTCCTTGAGGTCAAGGATCTGTACCTTGAAAACGGCTTTCAAAGAGTGAGCTTTCAGCTGAAAAAAGGGGAGATTGTCGGCATTACGGGCCTCTTTGGGATCCGGACGCACGGAACTGCCGAGGCGCTCTTTGGATATCATCAGGCGCAGAGCGTGAGGATCAAGATCAACGGGAAAACCTGCGCAGATTACGTGTATTCGCGATGCAATAGAAAACGGAATCGGCTATTTGCCCGGATCGTGTCACAGAGGGGCTGTTTTTGAGCCAGCCGATATCAGATAATATCTCTACGGAAAAGTGGAGTGAATACGCCAATGCATTTGGCGCCGTTGATCGGAAAAAGATCGACGAGATGGCTCTACACTGGAAAAGGAACTCTCCATTGCCCTGCATGATGTTGAGGATCCAGTTGGCACACTATCGGGCGGCAATCAGCAGAAATGCGTGCCGGGAAATGGCTTGCACTCGATCTCAGATGTGCTGATTCTCAAAATGGACCGACTGTAGGTGTGGACATTGGTGCCAAGTTCGATATCTATGAACGCGTTCGCAAGCTCGCAAGAGAAGGCCTCACGGTTCTCATCATATCAGATGACCTGCCGGAGTGTTGATCAACCGTAATCGAGTGATGGTCATGCGTCAGGGGCGGCTTGCCGCATCTCTTTCCACGGACGAGCTTTCAGGAGAGTACCCTTGCGGAGCTTGCTCACTGAAGGAGGGAATGTCGCATGAAAAAGCGGATTTGTTTACATCGACCGAATTTTATGTGGTCTCGTATTGCTCTTCCTCTGCTTTTGCGATTCAGGCAAAAAGCGAGTCAGTTCTTTACCGGAAACAATGCCGTCGATCTGCTGCGCGCCTTCTCGGTACCTGCAATGTTCTGCATTGGCGAGATGTTTGTCATCATTACGGGAGGCGTTGACGTTTCTTTTCCGGCGATTGCCTCCATGTCCATGTTTATTGTTTGCTCGCGTATGGAGCAGATGACGGATAATCCGCTTCTCTTTTTGCGGCGGCGATGCTCATTGGTCTTGCTGTTGTTGGTCTTGTTAACGGCTATATCATTGCTCGTTTTTCGCTTCCCGCACTGATTGTGACCCTTGGAACGAGCAGTAGCTGCTTTTGCATATGCAGGTATTCAAGTCAAGAGAATATCCGCTCTGCGCACTGTATGAATTTGGACAAATGAAGCTCTTTTCTGTGACGAATCCTGTCTCAGGACTCACCTCGGATATGCCCGTCGGGATTATTCTCATGATTTTCTTGATCTTTGCGGGCTGGTTTATATTGAACCGCACCATGCTTGGCCGCGGTATCTATGCGATCGGTGGGGACGAAAAGGCTGCCCAGCGCGCCGGATTCCAGGTTTTTAAGACAATCGTGTTCATCTATGCATTTTCTGGATGTATGGCGGGTCTCATTGGTGTCTGCGCTCTACTATGCTGCTTTCGCAGTTCATCCTAACAACCTTTGAAGGTCTTGAGCTTACGGTTATTGCGGCCTGTGTGCTTGGCGGTGTCCGTATGGAGGGCGGAAAGGGGACCGTATGGGGGTTCTTCTCGGTATGGCTCTCCTTACTGTGATGGACAACAGCTTGATCCTCCTCGATATCTCGACAACGTGGCAAAAGGTCTTTACGGGAGCTGTCATTATTATCGAGTACTGCTGTTTCGGCCTTGCAAATGAAGCGCAATAACCGAAAACTCACAGTTCAAATATCCGATACAGAAGGAGGGAAGCAATAATGGAAGTCTTACAGCAGCTTTTCCGCAGAGACAAAATCTCATGCGCATGTTTATCGTATTTCTTGTTGTCTTTGCTTTCTGCTCCATTCTAAAGGGATCCCTGTTTCTTAGCGTATCGAATTTCCAGTCCATGGGAAAGCAGTTCCCAGAATTTGGTCTTTGATGAGCAATTGCAATGGCGTGTCACCCTTCATACGGCTGGCATTGATCTCAGTGTTGTAGCAGTTGCGTGAATCTGTCTGCTGTGCTTGTTGCAAAGGTGCTCCTGTGTATGATTACCCCGAGACTTCGGAGGCACGGTCGTCACTATTATTCTTCTCTCCTTTTTGGAGCGCTCTCTTTGGTATGTTGTGCGGTGCTCTGAATGGCTTTCTCGTCGGAGTAGTTGGGATTACGCCGATCCTTGCACACTCGGAACGCAGGCACTCTTTTATGGAAGTGCCATTGTTCTGACCAATGGCAGTACCCTTGAGGACTTCCGCCTCAAATTGCGGGGACTATGTCCGCCAAAATCCTAGGTATTCCCATGCCGCTCGTTATCTTTGTCGTTTTGCAGCCGCAGCAGCGTTCATCACGGAGAAGACGACACTTGGCTATAAACTTCGTATGCTTGGAACGAGTGTGAAGGCATCTGCGTTCTCTGGATTTAATAATGCGCCTCTATCGGCGAATTATATGATCAGCGGGTGCTGAGTGCTGCTGCCGGCCTGATTATGTTTGGCCGCTTCAACTCAGCAAAGGCAGACTATGGTGCTTCCTATCTGATGGAGGCAATCCTGATCGCAGTTCTCGGCGGAATTGATCCGTACGGTGGAAAAGGAAACATGAAAGGGGTCATTGTTGCCGTCCCTGATTGTGCAGATGATTTCGAGCTGGCTCAATATGTATGAGAGCATTTCGAACTCTACCGTCAGATTATATGGGGCGGACTGCTCATTTTCGCTTTTGATTTACAACCACATTGTCAACAGAGCGCGAAAAAGGCAAAGGCAAGTCAGGGATGACGCTAACTTCAAGCAGCTGAGCAATCGGCTGCTTTTATTTTATAGGGAAAAAGATGCAATATGAAGTAGATGACAAGAGAGCTGAGTCATGCTATAACTATGTTCGATTATGACGAATGAAACTGCAGAATCAACATCAACAACATCCTTGAGCGTGCGATTGACATTGGTCAGCGTATGCTCGTGACGCGCTGAGGTCAGCCGAGTGGAGCGGACGATCAACTTTATATGCCGTGCGTACGGTGTTCGTCATGTGGATGTGATGGTCATTACATCCAGCATTGTTGTGACACTGCGCGGAGCAGATATTGGGGTGCTTACACAGATGCGGCGTGTGCCGGGGCAGAACTTTGACTTTCCAGCGTCTCAAGGCGCTGAATCAGCTCTCCCGTGAAATCTGTGCAAGCCCCATGACATCTGATGAGATCAGGCGCGTATCCGAGAGATTGATACGATGGACACGATTTCCCTCAAGGCGTCGGTGTTCTACTGGGCGGTGATCGCTGCCAGTTTCTCGGCTTTCTTTGGGGGCGCTTGAGGATGCCGTCTGTGCAGGCATTGTAGGAGTGCTCCTGCGTCTCGTTCAATATCTGCTCGGTCAGACAAAACTCAATCCGTATTTTTGCACTCGTTTTTGCTCAGCTTTGTCGGCGGGATGCTTGCAAATTCCTTTATGTGGGCGGGGCTTGATATTCATCCTGCCGCGATCAACATGGGCAATATCATGCCTGTGATTCCAGGACTTGCACTGATGAACTCGATCCGCGATATGTTTAGTCAGGAGACGATCTCCGGACTCCTGAAGAGCGGGAAGCATTCATCCTTAGCCTCCTCATTGCGACGGGATTTTGCATTCAGTGCGACTGGTACCATCATTGCATTCGAGACGACAACGTGGGTCTACCTTTAACCCTCGTTTGTCGGGGCTTCTGCTTTCATCTGCTCTGGCACGGACATATTAAGGATGCGGTGATGGGTGCCGTCGTCTGTATGCTGGCATGGGGATTTACGATTCTGTTCTTGCGCTCGACTGGAATGAGTTCGCGGGCTATTTTGCAGGAGCGGTATTTGCCACGATTGCAGCGGAGATTTTTGGCGCGTTTCTATAAATGTCCTGCAACCATCTTTCTCATCATCGGTGTCATTGCGATGGTGCCCGGCGGATCGCTCTACCGTACGATGTTCTATGCTGTTTCTGCAGACTGGGGAATGTTTGGCACGCAGGGCCTCAAGACGTTCCTCTATGCCGTCTCGATTGCGGCGGGGATCGTCATCGCAACGGCCATCTGGGAGACGATGAAGGCGTGGCTTATGACGCGGAAGAACAAGAAAAACTTCGCCCTCCGAGGATATCTCCGCAACGTGCATGAGGGATGAAACAGGAGGGAGAATCTATGATCATGGATACACGCAGCCGTTTTTGGCTGACGGTTTTTCTCAGGTTCATGACAGCGATTGTACCGCTCTCGACGGATATGTACTTGCCCGCTCTGCCTGAGGTTCAGGCGGATTTCGGCGTCTCGACTTCGCTTGTGCAGATGACGCTGACGATGACGACGCTCGGTATGGCACTTGGGCAGATTCTTGCAGGTCCCATGAGTGATCTTCTTGGGGGCGCAGACCGCTCTTTATCGGGATGCTGGTCTTTATCGGAGCGACCCTTTTGGCTGCGTACTCGCGGAGGACATTCATCTCTTCTTGTTTTTCCGTTTCTGTGCCGGCTTTGCGGGGGCAAGCGGCATCGTCATTGCGCGTGCGATTGCGCGTGATGTCTGCGAGGGAGCAGAGCTGACGCGGTTCTTTGCCGTGCTCATGATGGTAAACGGATTTGCACCGATCATCGCGCCTGTCATCGGCGGACAGATTTTTGCTCTTTGCCAATTGGCGTGCAGCCTTTGTGCTCCTGACAATCATCGGTGTATTTCTCGCAGGGCTACACTCATCTATCAGGAGACCCTTCCACAGGAGGCACGCAGCGCCAATATGACGGATTCGCTGAAAAAGTTTCCGACGCTTCTGCGCAATCGGTTCTTTCTCGGCACTGTCTCCTGCAGTGCTTTGTATTTGGCGCATTCTTTTCCTATCTTTCCGGTTCTTCGTTTGTCTTTCAAAACATCTATGCGGTTTCTCCGCAGGGGTTACAGCATAATCTTTGCTGTGATTGGGGCTGGGCTGCTGCTCGCAGGCATTTTGCCCGCGCGTCTTGCGGGGCGGGTTCCGGATATTGTCATGCTGAAGTATTCCGTGCTTGTGCCGCTGTTTGGGAGTTTCCTGCTGCTTGCAGGATTCTGTTTCTCAGCGCCGCTTGCCGTGATTCTCGTTGTACTATTTCTTACGATCGTCCCGCTCGGTCATGGGGACTGCGAGTTTCTCACTGCACCGTCCCGGCAGGGGAAAATGCGGGCAGCGCCTCGGCACTTATCGGCTGTTTCTCTATGCTCCTCGGTGCTTGCATGATGCCCTTGGTGGGGATTGCGGGAGATCATACGGCGATTCCAATGGGGATTGTCATGTTGACGGGCCTATGGCCTGGGGGCTCTGGTATTCTATCGTATGATTGCAGTGGAACGTGTGGAACGGAGCTAATGGATCCGATTTTTCAGCTATCTTTCACCCCATTTGCATATAATTTTGCATAAGAAAAACGGGGAGATGATATGATGCGCGTATTGCTTGCCGAAGACGATCTGCGGCTTGGAAAGCTCATCCAATATATGCTCGAGCAGAATGAGATCGAGGTAGAATGGGTGACGGACGGAAAAAGACATCTATGAGTATGCGACTTATACAGAGTATGATATTCTGATTCTCGACTGGATGATGCCAGGAGAAACGGGAGTCGATGGCATGTGCGCGTCTGCGCCGCAGCGGCTATGACCGTGCAATTCTCATGCTCACTGCGCGGGACTCAGTGGAGGATCGCGTGACGGGACTCGATGCGGGGGCGGATGACTATCTCGTCAAGCCGTTCGAGTTCTCGGAGCTGCTCGCACGCCTGCGTGCGCTTGGACGCCGTGCAAATCAGCGCATTCAGCACGAGGTGGATGAGATCGGCGGATTCAAGCTGAATCGTACGGCGAACATCCTTGAGAAGAATGGAAGGATGATTCAGCTCTCACCGCGTGAGTTTCAGCTCTTTGACCTCCTCGCACAGAACATCGGCATCGTGGTGCCGCGTGACATCATCCTTGATCGCATTTGGGGGCTTGAGGCGGATGTCAGTTCAAACAACATCGACTCTTATATGAAGATGCTGCGCAGAAGCTGGATGCAGCGGGGAGGGCGATGCCATCAAGACGATTCGCGGCATTGGATATAAGTTGGAGACCCCTGTATTGAATGAGCAGAATGTATTCGGACGCAGTCGCCTGCGTCTTATGCTCCGCTATGCGCTTGTCATGGGAGGACTGGTCATTGTCCTCCTCTTTGCCATGCACAAGACGATGGAGTGGGCGATCACTTCGAGCAGGCACGTGAGCTGCTCGACACAGCAGACAGCGTTGCAGAGTCCCAGGCATACTATGTGCTTCATGCAGATACGGAGATCGATGAGTCCCTGCTCTACCGCAGCACGAACGACCGGCTTTTTCTACTATGTTTTTCGACGGAGAGGGCGCCTCGTCAGCTTTTTCACGCGCATCCCTTCGCATCGAATCGTTTGTCTTGGACATTGTAGCCGCATGGGATGCACCTGAGGGAGAGGTGCGTGTCTTTACAAAGACCAATGAGCGCGGGTACGCCGACGAAGGTGATGATGACGGCGCAGACTGTCTTTAGCCCGCCGCTGCCGATGCAGACGGTTTATGTCGGCAAAAGATGTCACCGCTATGTATAACGGTATGGAAAAAGGCGACATGGGCGCTTGCCATCCTTGGCGGTCTGGCACTTATTTTTCGCTGCTGCCGTTGGCTATGTGCTCTCGGCGGCGCAATGAAACCGGTACGTGAGGCCTATGAGCGCCAGCGTCAGTTTGCAGCAGATGCATCGCATGAGCTGCGTACCCCGCTTGCCGTTGTTCTCGCCTCAGCGGACCTCCCATGAAGTGATCCTCTATCACATCACCTTTTTGAAGCAGGTCATTGAGGATGTTCGCGATGAGGGTGAAGAAGATGACTAAGCTCGTCGGCGATCTCCCTTACAGTGGCGCGTACAGATGGAAAAAGCAAATCAGATCAAACCCGTGCGGATGGATCTCGTTGCAGCTGCACAGCAAACCGTTCGTATCATGCGGCCATTTGCTGAGAAGAAGGATATTGTGATCGATGAAGTCCTTCCAAAACGTGTGGAGATCAACGCTGATGAACAGAAAATCAGGCAGCTGATTCTGATTCTCGTGGATAATGCGGTCAAATATACACCAGAGCGAGGACATATATCTGTCTGTGTTCAAGAGGAAAAAGGGGGCGTGCAGATCTCCGTTGCCGATACCGGCATTGGGATTGCGCCGGATCATCAGGAGCGCATTTTTGATCGATTCTATCGTGTGGATAAGGCACGTTCACGCCGTATGGGGGGAATGGTCTTGGACTGGCCATCGCGCGTGAGATTGCCGAGGCGCACGGCGGCACGATCTCGGTAGAGAGTGAGATGGGCAAGGGGACGACATTCCGCGTGCACCTCAAGATGCTTGCGAAGGGGTAGTGAGATGATTGAAATGACACAATCTGACGCATTTTTGTACTCAACGATGTAACGCACACCTATCAAAGCGGAGAGAAGAGGAGCATGAGGCTCTCTGCGGTATTAATCTTTCCATTCGTGTGGGGGAGTTCGTGGCAGTACTTGGGGCAAATGGATCCGGAAAGTCGACGCTTGCGCGTCATCTGAATGCACTCCTGTTCCCGACGGAGGGGACTTGTCTCGTGCGTGGGTGGGATACCAGGATGAAGAGCACCGCTGGGATATCCGACAAGAGGTCAGCATGGTGTTCCAAAAATCCGGATAACCAGCTCATTGCTGCAGTTGTCGCAGATGATGTCGCCTTTGGCCCGGAAAACCTCGGCATTTCGCCAGCAGAGATTCGTACACGCGTGGAGGAGGCACTCGCGCTTGTGGGCATGGAGAAATACGCACAGGCCGCCCCGCACCTTCTCTCGGGCGGTCAAAAACAGCGCATTGCCATCGCAGGGGCGATTGCGATGCAGACAGATTGCCTTGTCCTCGATGAGCCGACGGCTATGCTCGATCCGCGTGGTCGATACGAAGTTTTGCATGCCGTAAAGAAAGCTGCACAAGGAGCATGGGATGACGATAGTCTACATTACCCACTTCATGGAAGAGGCGATTGCGGCGGATCGTATCATTTTGATGGAGGCGGGGCGCATTGTTATGGACGGAACGCCGCATAAAATTTTCTCTCAGCCAGAAAAAAAGTTCGCTCACTCGGACTCGATGTACCGCTTGCATCCGATTTGGCAGAGCGGCTGCGTCGAGGCGGTTGGGATCTCCGCAAAAATATATTAACGGATGAGGAGCTGCTGCAGTGTCTCATCCAGATAGAATCGCTTTCCTACACACTACATGGAGCATACCCGCTCTCGCACACTGCGCTCAATGATATTTCTCTGACGATTGCAGAGAAATCCCTTTACCGCGATTGCGGGGGAGACAGGTGCGGGGAAGTCTACGCTCATGCAGTTGATCGGCGGCCTCCTAGGAGCCGACGATGGGACGCGTCTCTGGTGGATGGCATACCTCTTCACGGACGATCCAAAAGGGAGAAGGAGGAGACACGAAAGGCACGTTTCCGTGTAGGTATGGTTTTCAATACCCAGAACACCAGCTGTTTGAAGAGACCATCTATGAGGATATCGCTTTTGGTCCGCGCAATCAGGGCCTCTCGGAATCCGAGACCGAGGTTCGTGTCCGAGAGGCGATGGAGCTGTGCACTTGCCGGAGGCTTACCGTACGCGCTCACCGTTTGCCCTCTCTGGAGGGGAGCGCAGGCGGGTAGCGATCGCAGGCGTCCTCGCACTTGCACCGCGTTATCTTGTGCTCGATGAGCCAGCAGCGGGACTCGATCCACGCGGACGGGAGTCACTGCTCTCCATGCTCACAATGCTGCATCGTGAGCGGAATGTCAGCATTGTTCTCGTATCACACAGCATGGAGGATATTTTACGATGTGGCAGATCACATGATTATTCTTGCGGGAGGACGTGTGATCGGTGAGGGAACACCTCGTACACTCTTTCGGTGCGATGAGCGCTGCGCGGGCGTCGCTTGCTGCTCCGCATCTGCTCCAACTCGGTCGAAACTTGAATCCATCGGCTATTCTGCGGGGGACTGTATGACGGCGGAGGCAATGGCAAAAAGGATATTGGACGGCAAATAGGAAAAGGCGAATATGCAAAGTGCCGCTCCAACGGTCGATCTTGTGATCGAACGCTGAAGCGGCACTTTGCTGTCGGTTTTCCTTTGTATGGTTCAGTATGAGGCGCATTCGCGTGCGTCGTCGAGGCATGGGCTTCTAGAGGAGGCCTTTTCTGCTGCCTTGTCTTTGTCACGTGCCTCCTTTAAATAGTAGGAGGGATCTACGCCAAGCTCATGGATGAAATGGTAAAAGATCGTTGCCGGTTGAACGACTTGAATGGAGGCGGCACCGTCACGCTCTTCGGAGAGGTCAATCTCTGTGCGGTGATCGAGCAGCTTCCCGTTGGGATCGGCGAAGAGTATAATGATGGGCGTTGTTGCAGCGTCCAAACTTGCTTTCCTTTACAACGGCAAATCCAAACGTGGTCTTGAGTACCGAGCCTTCGGATAAAGTGCGACGTTGTTGAAGAACAGTTCCAATAACTTTGGATCGAATTGGCCCTTGTTGATGTTGTGCATGATGTTGTATGCGATGTTCGGCATATATGCTTTTTGTAGTGGGCGCTCACTTGTCAGTGCATCATAGACATCCGCAATCGCTGCAATCTTTGCGAAGCGATGCATTTCATCCCCTTGATCCCGCGAGGATAGCCTGTTCCATCAATGTGCTCATGGTGCTGCCCTGCAATCGCTGCGAGGATGCTCGACTTTGGAAGGCCGCTCATTTTCAAAAATACGGCGGGCTCCGTCAGCAGGATGCTTTTTCATGATGTCGAACTCACTGTTGCTCAGACTCCTGTTTTTATTCAGGATGTCCGCGTGCACTTCGATTTTTCCAAGATCGTGCAGGAGACCGCCAAGCGTAATGAGCGAGAGGTCTTCTTTGGGCAGATATGGCAGCTATGCCCATCATGGCAGAGAGGACGGCGACATTCACGCTGTGTGCAAAGGTATAGGCATCGTGTGTGCGAATGTCTGTGAGTTGGACAAGATTCTCATGGTTATCGAAGAGACTGAAGACAATTGAATCGGTTACCTTTTTGGAGTGCTGGTATATCGAGTGTGCCATTTTCCTCGATGGATTGAAACGTATTATATACGGCACCGATGGCGTTGACGCGTGTTTTTCCTCAATGACATCGGGCGGCGGAGGGATCTTGTATGTTGGATCCATAGAGGTCACGGTAACTGCCTGAATTCCAAGCTGATGCATACGACGGATATAATCAATCGTAACCGGTTTGCCCTTTTTACAAGATAACTGCCTCCTGCAGTATTGAACAGACTTGCCCAAGTACCATACCATCCTTTAACTTTGAGACAGGAAGTCGTAGCATCGTTTTCCCCTTATTCCATTCCATCGCCGTGTTCTTTTTGATATGTGACAACTGCTTAGAACACAAAAAGAGCAGACTATACAGCATGATTTCCTATTTAGTTTACATGAACCCAATGTTTTGTAAAAGATATATTAAGATGTTATGTATTCTCCTTATCGTTGTAAGGATTGTAGAGAATGTTATAATCGCTTATCTTATGCTTATGGCGCTGATGTATCTCTGTAGGAAGGAGGATGTATGGCGAAAGGATATCCGGGTGTTATTTTGCGTGTTTTGAGGGAGTATTGCCGAGGAACTGGAACTCGTACCGGGGGATAGATTCTCTCGGTGAACGATATGCCCCTGCGTGACATCATGACTTCAGTTTTGCAATGGCGGATGAGGAGATTGAACTCCCTCGTCGAGCACTCGAATGGAGATCAAGAAGTGATCGCGTTCGACAAGGACTATGACGAGGGCTCGGTGTGGAGTTCGAGAGCGCAGTTTTTGATGGGATCTCGTCCCTGTGCGAATCATTGCTATTTTTGCTTTGTCGATATGATTGCACCGGATATGCGCCATAGCTCTCCATCAAGGATGATGACTATCGTCTCTCCTTTCTCTATGGAAATTTTTGTGACACTGACGAATGCGCAGCGGCAGACTTCTTACGCATTGAACGCTTTCATCTATCGCCGCTCTACGCATCGGTGCAGTGTACAAACCCTGTGCTGCGCGCTGAAATGCTCCGCTATAAGGAGCTGCCGATATCCTGGGCCAGCTCACAAAGCTCGAAGAGGAGGGAGGCCGACTATCATACGCAAGTTGTGCTTGTTATGGACTGGAATGATGGAGAGGAACTTGAGCGGACAATACGCGACATTACAGCACGCCGTCCACATGCACTCTCTGCAATCGTACCCGTTGGACTCACAAAGCATCGTACAGATCCGTTCTCACTCGTTCAGTTTGATCGCACGGGCGCTGCATGTGTGATCGATCAGGTAGAATCATGGCAGCGGAAGATACGTGCGGAGGAAGGGCGTACCTTCATCTATTTAGGGATGAGTTTTACATCCTGGCGGGGGCGAGATGTTCCACCCGCCGAGATGTGCGATGGATTTCAGCTTGATAATGGCATTGGACTTACGCGCAACTTTATTGAGGAGTGAGTCGTGCCAGTACATTCCATGGAGCAAGGATAGATAAAGCCACCTCGTGGTCATCAGCGGTACGGGCGTCGCTCCGTGCTGGATCGAAGTTGGCACGAGCTGGGACCCGGCCGGACAGCGCATCCATGTTCTGCTGGTTGAGAATGTGCATTTTGGAGAGACCGTCAATGTGTCGGGACTTTGACAGGACATGATATGATTGCGGCTCTGCGAGCTCTCAAACACACGGTGGATGGCGTTTGATTCCGGCCTCTGCCCCTGCGTGAGGGGAGGATGTATTTCTTGGATGACATCTCTTGCCGAAATGCGGGAGGTTTTTCCCTCCATGCGTATTGAGCCGGTTGCAACGGGAACGTAGTATCGTGCGGCGCTTACAGATTGGGCGAATTATCACCGTGAGCGTGTGAGCGGCGGCTATACGTGGCGAGAGCAATGCGGCCATACAAAGCCGGTAGCCGCAATCAATTGAGGATATAGGAGAGGAGTGAAGGTTGTGAGCAAGTCTATTGTCAGGCTGTAGCTCGGACGACCGAATGGCTGGGAAATCGACACTTTTTAATCAGATCGGAAAGAAGCGTGTTTCGATTGTCGATGATATGCCAGGCGTGACGCGAGACCGCATCTATATGGATGCAGAGTGGCTCAACTCGCCGAATTTACAATCGTTGACACGGGGGATCGAGTTTGATGAGAGCGATCACATCCTCCGCTCTATGCGCAGTCAGGCAGAACTGGCGATGGAGGAGGCGGATGTCATACTCTCGTCGATGGGCGTGCGGGGCTGACTACCCGATGAAGAGGTTGGGCGATGCTGCGGCGCACGCAGAAGCCAGTCATTCTGCGTGGTCAATAAGATCGATAGCTTTGATCGCGAGGCACTGATTTATGATTTCCATTCTCTGGCCTTGGTGATCCAATTCCATTTCTGCGTCGAATGCAATGAATCTCGGTGATCTGCTGGATGCAATCGGGAGGCTTTTTCCGAAGAACGTGGGTGAGGAGGCGGAGTCAGATGAGATTGCGATCGCCGTGGTTGGACGACCAAATGTCGGAAAATCTCTCACTCGTGAATCGTCTGTTTAAGGAGGAGCGTGTTATCGTGCATGATGTCTCCGGGAACGACGCGGGATGCCATCGATACACATTTCACGCGGGATGGAGCGAAGTACCTTCATTGATACAGCGAGTATGCCGCAAGGGAAAAGATCACACTTCCGGTGGAGCGCTATAGTGTGATGCGTTCCCTGCGTGCCATTGACTCGTGCAGGCGTCGCCTCATGGTCATCAATGCAGAGAGGCATCCTCGAGCAGGATACAAAGATTGCGGGCTATGTCCACGAGTCGGGCAAGGGCGTTATCATTGTCGTCAATAAATGGATGTTTTCCCGGATAAGAACGATAAGTCGACGCTGCGCTTTACGGATGATCTGCGCGAGAAGCTGGGCTTCCTCCAGGCATGCCCCTGCACTTCATACACATCGGCGCTTTACGGGGCAGCGGTAAGCTGAACGCGTGACGGAGCTTGTCAATATGCTGCAGTGGAGCAGGTCCATGCGCATCAAGACGAGGCAGTACCTCAACGAACCGATTCGCGATGCAGTCTCCGTCAATCCGCCGTGCCAACGAAGTTACGGGAAGGCAGCTCAAGATCCTCATTCGTTACACAGGTGGGGATTGCTCCGCCGACGTTTATCATTTTCGTAAATGATCCGGAACCCATGCGTACTCTCCTCATCATTCAAGCGCTTTTCACTGAGAACCGCCTGCAAAGCGAGAGTCATGGCTTCGAGGGGACGCTCTATTCGCCTTGTTGTGCAGAGCGCAAGCGAGGAAGAATGATGCTGAGTATAATCCTCGCTTAATACGCCTTCACCTGATCGCTCCATCCCGAGCGGCTGATTTTGGGCAAGTCTTTTGGCGCACGGAATCTCGCAAAATACGTGGAGCCGCAACATTGCGTGCAACAACGTGGCGTGCTGCTCGAAAGTCTCGCACTCTGTTCTGGTACTGCAGATACAGCCCTCAAGTGACAGGCCGATGCGTACCGCTTGTTGTTCTTTGTTGGGACGCTCGCCGCCGCGATGGGCGCGGTCTCTTCGCGATCATCGGTCATAGCTTTTCGATTTTTCTCCATTTTCACGGGGAAAGTGGCGCTGCAACTTCCCTTGCGTTTTGGCCATACTAATGGGGGATGTCACTGCCATTGTCTTTCTGACGTGGTTGGCGATTGTCTGCGTGGACGCGCCATGTTTCTCCAGTCGGTCGTTGCAGGTTTCGCACACCTGTCCCGCTGTACTTTTTCTTATCCACGGAATACATTATACTCACCCATGATAGCTACGCGGGTTCTCGTCAATGTTCGTCATCGCGAGAATATCAAGCGCCTGATGAATGGCAGTGGAGAATAAAAATTTTAATTTTGCGCCCTCATTTGCGTGATTATATTCGCCACCTAAGTGGTATACTTTTAACTGGTCTCGATTTCGCTGAGGCTGGCATACCATTAGGAGTCCATTGTTGTGGGATTGATGATAGCTGAAATGATCGGGCAAGACTGATATGGGGGATGAAATTCCGGTGAATCAAGTAACCAAAATTGCTCTTGGAGCGGGCAAGCAGTTGGATCGGGTAAAGCAGTGCGTACACTCGCAATGAACGCGGAGACAATCATCATTGGACGCAGCAGTGCACGCATTGAAACTTTCAAGACGATTCTTGTACGTGATGCATATCGTCCTGAATTAGATGGAAATTGTCCTGACAGATAACTCTGATGAAATTCGAGCAGACGATGAAATCTCTGTTGTTAGTCGAGGTTAGCGGGCGGCATCACGCCAGCTCGGGATTATATGCTGCAGGCAAATGGTACGGCTGGCAAGCACGCTGGTCACGGCGAATAAGGATGCTGATTGCACAGCACCTGTCTGAACTTTTATGCTCTCGTGCAGATGCGCGACAATGTGGACTTTCTCATGAGGCGGAGGTGTCGGCGGGCGGCATTCCCATCATCAAACCGCTAAAGAATGCCTTGACTGCCAACAAGATTACAGACGATCATGGGGGTCGTCAAATTGAACAGAACGAACTATATGCTGACAAAGAGGACAGAAAACATGTCAGGCTATGATGCCGCTCCTGCGCCGCGCCCAGGAGAAGCGATATGCAGAGGCGAATCAGCGGATGTGATGGGCTTGATGCGGCGCGGCAAGGCCGCAATTCTCGCCTCACTGCGTATCTGATAAGGCAGTTGATTGTCTCAAGCGACGTTTCTGTTGAGGGGATCTCGCAGACTACCGAGGATGACATTTCGAGGCGGACTCAACCTCGACACAAGCCACAATCGCTTTCTCCTTGCGGCTGGGCTTTCAGCGATACAGAGGTGAGGGGATCGATGCCCGTGTGCATCCCGTGGCCTCCCGTTGAAGAACTGTCAACCTGCCTCGCCCCAGTGAACGGGGTGTTTAACGCGACCTCTGTGCGCGGAAACAAGTTACTGAGACGCGATGGTCTCACGGATCGCGAGCGTCGATGCTGCACTACGGCGTCGGCGGTGGCCGCAGCATCATCGAGATTGCGCGTGATATTGTCTCCGCACACGACAGGTCGGATGAGCTACAAAGCCGGGGGAAAAGAAGAAGCCTGCCCCTAGTGAGAAAGACGCAGTCATCCTACTATCTGCGCCTGCTGTTGCGGGATGAGCCGCGTCTCTGGCGAGACTAAGCAACGACTGTTCTGACCGTGCTGGAGTTCGTCGAAGCCCGTGATCCAGGCACGCTGGACGGAGGAAGCGACGCTGAGATCGCGCGGTGACCCATGTCGTCACCTTCCGCGTGGCGGCATCCGCCGCAGTTGATGCACTGGCGGCGCCGCCCGTGGTGCGTGAGGCGCGCAGTCCCATCCGTGTCGCAGATGGGCAGGAGGATTTACTATGCGAGCGAGCACTCTGTCTCGTCTCGAGTTCCCGCGACTTTGAGTGCGTGAATTCCTTGGTCCTGGCTTTGACGCGCTTTGGGACTGCCTGTACGCTGCGCAACGAAATGACACTGGACGCTGGTGCACAGAAAAGCGCTGCATATCTCCGTGCGCGGAGAGGCGCTATGCGGCCTGAGTGATTCACGCAATATTGTGTGGAAATCCATCCATCACATCTGGGAACGTGCGGACGGGCGGATGAATTTGCGGAGCAAAGATCCGCATGAGCAACCGCATCCCTCTCTCTCGTGGATTGGGGAGCAGGCGACAGCCATTGTGGCAGGTCTGACGGCGGGCCACCCGCGCTGCTTGACTGCCCGTCCGACCGCTGCGATATTCCTGCAGCTATGCGACGGATATTGAAGGCATCCTGGTCAACGTGGCTCCCGTGATTTACGGTGGTCTACGGTAAATACGGTGACGCGTGGTCATCATGGAGTGCTTTTCATTCCTTCCGCGTATCTGCTGCTTGTCGTCGTCATGGTGCCGGACTTCTATCTCTCGACGAAACTAAAGCGCGTCAGGTAATGCCTGCCAAAGTCCCGAGAAACGATGCTGTATTCAATATAAGCTGGGCGCGCCGCGATGATGGTTGCAGCCCTGCGCGTGGCTCGGAGAAGCATCTGAAAATGCATTTGAGTGACGCGCTTTCACTCGTGACCTGGCCTCGAGCACCGCGATTCCTGGCACATGTTTGATGTTTTGCGGCAGCGAAGAAAGCTGAAAAGTTCTATGCAAGTGCAGCTCCAGCGGAGCAGGCCTCGTCTGATTGCCTTTGTTCCAGAGCATCGAAATGTACTGAGGATGCTAAGCAGGCTATGCAGGAGGTATCGTGCGCACGATAAAGTCGAGGCGCGCCTGCTTCATCTTTCGCCTCTGATAAGCAAGCATGCAAGTGCTGGCGTCGCCGAGAAACAATTAAGATAGCGATGCCGATTTTACGCGACTCACGAAGCTGACTGGGAACGTCGGCAATTTCTTTAAAAGGGCTTGAAAACTATACACGAAAGATGGTATAATTATAAAATCTTTTCGGAACTGAAACGGAGGGGATGAAATGAAGGCTAGTATTGTCGCATCCGGATATGCAGGAGAAGAACTTATCTCGTTCATGGCGTATGGGCATCCGCGACGCCGAAATTGCACTAGACGATACATCGGAGCGACATACGGGCTGAGCGCATATCGAAACTTTATCCACATCTGAAGAAGATGACGAGCAGTGAGCTTAATCTCCTTTGGGGATGTGCGCCGCATCGCAGAGGACAGTGATGTCACTCCTCACGTGCGCCGCATGGCCATGCAATGAAGATCGTAAAAGAAGTCTCAGATCTGCCGGTACGCATCATTGATCTCGGTGCAGACTTATCGCTTTTGCAGATACCGCCGTCCACGAGGAATGGTATCGCGTGGAGCATGTCGATCCGTATGCGGAGCGCGCCCACGGCTTCGCTGAATTTCACCGCGATCAGCGTGACGGCACGGATCATTGGGAATGCAGGATGCTACACGACAGCAAGCATTCTGGCTCTGCGCCGCTTGTAAAGGCACTGCGCAGTGCCTGGATTCGATTCTTGCCGATGCGGTGTCCGGTGTATCGGGCGGGACGTTCTCCGAAGGAGAGCACGCATTACCCGGGAGCGTCTCGGCGACAGCTTTGACGGCATACGGCGCCGTATCGCATCGCCATACGCCGGAAATCGAGCAGGTTTCGCCGATAAGTGGCGGCACCCTCGTCACCATCAACTTTGACAAGCCGCATCTTGCGCCACTCACGCGGCATCTTGGCAACCTGTTATGCGACGCCGCGGGACGGCGTTAAGCGGCGTGAGAAGATTGACGCAGTGGTTCAGGGAAATGTAAGCGAGGAAATCTCATCCGTCTGCTCGATCTTGCATATCCCGCAACAAAGTACGTGCGCGGTACAAACCACTGTGATAGCGCATGGCTAATATCGACCCGCGCACGCACCGTGTCATCGCGTATTCTCAGCCATCGACAATCGAGTCAAAGCTGCGGGACAGGCGATTCAGAAATAAGGAATATTGCATTTGGTCTGATGAACGCGGGACTGGATCTCAGCGCATGTGTATATCCGTGGTAAAGGAAATGGAGGAACATATATGTTTAGCGAAGGCAAGTGCAAAAGCGTTACATTCAGGATTTCAGGCAGCCGGGGTTAAGGCGGGCATTGAAAGAGCGGCAATCTCGACGTTGCTGGCCATCTATACGGAGCGCGAAGCGCTGTCGCAGGAACCTTTACGAAGAACGCCGGTTGTGGGCAGCGCCCGTGCACGTCTCACAGGCGGTTGTTGCGGACACATACGGCACATGCCATTGTCGCAAATGCAGGTTGTGCAACATGCCTGCACGGGCGCTACAGGGGAACAGGATGCCGCCGCTATGCAGAGGATTGCAGCAGATGCGCCTCGGCCGTGCGGCAGCAGATGTCATTGTCGGCTCGACGTAATCATCGGTCAGCGCCGCCGATGGATAAGGTGGAGCAGGGATCCGCGCAGCCAGTGAAGGCGCTTCGTGGACGGCAGCGCGACGCAGGGCAACGCTGATCATCACGACGGATACCCATCTCCGCAGGGGCGACCCTTACCGCGATCGGCGGCAAAGAAGTCCGCTTCGGCATCACGCTGCGATCCGCATGATTCGCCCCGATATGGCGACGGTGCTCTGCTTATCACGACGGACGCGGATATCGACGGCGTGCTCCCGCAGGAGGCTCTTGTCGGAGGTCATTGAGCACAGCCTGGCTAGATCCTCGATCGACGGCGATAGGAGCACAAAATGATATGGCGATTGTGCTCGCCAACGGCGCTGCTGGGAACCGAAGATCACGGAGAAGAATGCGACTACGAGACGTTCAAGGGACGCTGCTCGCGCTCTGTCAGGAATCTCGGAAAAGATTGCGGCAGATGGTGAGGGCGCAACGGTGTTCATCACGGTTCATGTGGAAGGGCGCAGCATCGTTTGCCGATGCAAAGACGGTCGGCATGAGGGCGTCGCGAATCAGCCCTCGTCAAGACGTGGCGTTTTTCGGCGAAGATCCGAACTGGGGGCGTGTCATTCCGTGCGGTCGGCTATGGGGTCACTGATGGATCCAGAAGCATACGACGGTGAAGTTCGGCGGTATTCCCGTCTATGCGGACGGTGGGCTTCTATGATGCGGATGCCTTGGTGCGCAGTCATGACGTCACATGATACGTTGTCGAGGTCGATTTGAAAGACGGGAATTCCGAGGCGAAGGTCTGACATGGATTTTTCCTATGCATACGTGAAGATCAACGGCGAGTACCGGCTACCTGAGAGGAGGGATTTGATGTACTCTGATCAAGATAAGGCTGAGATTCTTTGTAGAGGCAATTCCATATATCTCAGGAGTTTTACGTACAACCGTCGTCATCAAATACGGCGGCAATGCGACGATCAACGATGCGCTGAAGGAAACGCCGTCGCGCGATGTAGCGCTGATGAAGTTCGTCTGGGACTCGCCCATCCTGCGCATGGAGGGGGCCTGAGATTACGGGCTTCTCACAGGTCGGCAAGAATCCACGTTTGTCTCGGGGCTTCTGCGTGACGGATGAGGGAGATCGGTGGAAATCGCCGAGATGGTGCCCGACGGCAAGCTGAACTCGGAGATCGTAGGACTACTCACCTCGCGCGGTGGTGCACGTGCCGAAATCGACTGAGCGGAAAGCGACGCCGGACCCATCAAGGCGCAGAAGAAACATGCGCTGTTTATGAAAATGATGGCGCGTCAGCGACACTGGCTGCGTCGGCGAGGTCACAGCGATCAGGACACGGCTCCCCACACACAGATCTCCTGAATCAGGGCTATGTTCCCGTCGCTGCCTCCATCGCGCATGGAGAGCTATCGGGAAAGCATACAATATCAATGCGGACTATGTTGCGGCGGAGATCGCAGGTGCGCCGCACGCGGAAAAACTGCTGGCCTCGCGATGATGGGAGGGGGTCTCATCAGATTTTTCGATAAGAGCAGCTCGGATCTCCCAGCTTCGCATGGATGAGGCAAAGGAATATATCCGCACCGGCATCATTGACGGCGGCATGATCCCGGAAGGTGGAGGCGTGTCTTAGGGCACTTGAGGCAGGCGGCACATAAGGCGGCATATCATCGATGGGCGTCTCGCGCATCTGATCATCTTGAGATTTTTACTCACGCGGTATCGGAACGATGGTGCTTCCGTGGCAGGAGTTATGGATGAACAGAGAAGCAGAGATTATTGAGCGATCAGGGGAGCTATCTGCCGTCTTTTCCCGTTATCCGATTGTCCTCGACCACGGGGAAGGCTCCGTATGTATGGATGTAAACGGACGCAAAATATCCTGATGCGCTTGGCGGCATCGCGGGTGAATGTGCTCGGTCATAACTATGCGCCGCTCGTGGATGCGATTGCCGATCAGGCAAGACGCCTCATCCATGTGTCGAACCTCTATTATACCGGAGCCGCAGGCAAATGCCTCGGCAAAGCTGTCGAGGCTTACAGCGGGCGGCAAGGTGTTCTTCGGAAATTCCGTGCCGAGGCAAACGAGGGGCAATCAAGGCTGCACGCAAATACGGGCATACGATTCATCCTGAGAAGTCCCAGATTATCACGGTCTCGGCAGCTTCCACGGACGTACGATTGCGACTACATCGACGGCGACGGGCAGGAGAAGTTCCACAAGGGTTTCAGCGCGCTGCCGCAGGGCTTTGATTATGTGCCGTTCAACGATATTGCAGCACTCGGAAGCACTGATGAGTGAGAACACGGCGGCAGTCATGCTCGAACCGATTCAGGGGGAGGGCGGTGTTCGCACCCCTGCGGAGCGGATATTTGCAGCAGGTGCGCACTCTGCGACAAGCGCGATGCGCTTCAATCTTTGATAGATCCAGACGGGCATGGGGGCGTACGATATTCTACGCCTGCGAGAGTTGCGGTGTGACGCCGGATATTGTAGACCCTTTGCAAAGGGACTTGCAGGCGGTGTCCGATCGGCGCGTTCGTCGTTACGGAGAAGGTCGCCGCAGCATTTCAGCGCGGGCGATCACGGCTCGACGTTCGGCGGAAATCCGCTTGGGTGCGCGGGCGGCGAATGTCGTACTCGATGCGATTGCAGACGACGCATTTCTGAGTCGCGTGAGAACGGTCGGCGCAATATTTCAAGGAGCTGCTGCAGATTTACGAGGCGAAATATCCGGGCATATCACGAGGTGCGCGGTACAGGCTGATCCTCGGCATGGAGATGCAGAGGAGTGAGGATGCCGCGGCAATCGCCCGACGGATGTTGGAGCAGGGCGTCATCATCAACTGTACGGCAGGGAATCGTCCCGCGCTTTTATCCCGCCGTTGATTTTCTCGAAAAATGAAGTGGATGAACTCATTCGGGCATTGGATCACTGTATCCTTGACATATGTGACCGAGGAGGGCTATGATGAAAAAGGGCATGGACTTACTCCATTCATGAACCCAGTGCGGACGACGTGGAGGAGATCCCGACGCTTGCCGCTGATCTCAAGGCGAAGCAGAAGGCCGGGCATCCCGCGTCCTCTGCTTGCGGGCAAGACCCTCGGCATGATCTTTGAGAAGTCATCGACGCGTACGCGCGTGTCCTTCGAGGTCGGGATGTATCAGCTCAGCGGACAGGCACTCTTTTCTCAGCAGCCGCGATCTGCAGCTTGGACGCGGCGAGCCGATCAGGACACGGCACGCGTGCTCTCGCGCTATCTCGACGGCATTATGATTCGCACCCTGCGACACGAACGCATTGAGGGAACTGGTGCGCTATGCGGATATTCCTGTCATCAACGCGCTCAGCGACCTTCTGCATCCCTGTCAGGCGCTGACCGACCTAGCTTACGATTCGCGAGTACAAGGAAAGAATCTTGCCGGACTCAAGATGGCATACGCTGGCGATGGCAACAACACGACCCACTCTGCCCGCGTGCGGCGGCAAAGGTCGGCATGGATTTCGCGGCGGCAACGCCCGAGGGCTGGCGAGCCGAATGCCGAAGTTGTGGCAAATGCCAAGGCAGATGCGGCAGCGACTGGGCGCGATCGTCACGATCACGCACAATCCAATGGAGGCGGTTGCGGGCGCAAATGTCATCGTTACGGACACGTGGGCAAGCATGGGACAGGAGGCGGAGCACGACGCACGCACGGCGGTCTTCCGTCCCTACCAGGGTGAATTGGGAACTCGTTGCCGAGTCAGGCGATCCGCGCTGCATCGTCATGCACTGTCTGCCCGCCTATCGGGGAGAGGAGATCACTGGAGGAAGTCTTTGAGGAGTTCGCGGATGTGATCTTTGACGAGGCGGAGAACCGCCTCACGTCCAAAAGGGCAATCACTGGCGCTCGTATATGGGCGGCTGATAAGGAATCCGGATCAAATGAGATCCTTCTTGATCCATGATTCCACAACATTACTAAGGAGTTGTTTCAAATATGGCAAAGCAGATCAAAAAGGTAGTTCTTGCGTATTCCGGCGGACTTGACACCTCGGTCATCATCCCGTGGCTGAAGGAGCACTCATGACGGATGCGAGGTCATTGCAGCCTGTGCCGATATCGGGCAGGGCGAGGGCTTGCACCTGTAGCATGACAAGGCGCTCGCGTCCGGTGCATCGAAGGTGTATATTGTCGATCTGACGAAGGAATTCCTTGAGGAATATGTCTGGCCGACGCTCAAGCGGGTGCCGTCTACGAGGGAAATATCTGCTCGGCAGTCGTTTGCGCGTCCCGTGATTGCAAAGGCGCTCGTCGATATCGCCAGCGTGAGGGCGCGGATGCGATTGCACACGGCGCGACGGGCAAGGGAACGATCAGGTTCGCTTCGAGCTGACCGTGAAGGCGCTTGCACCGAATCTCCAGATTATCGCCCGTGGCGCGAGTGGATCTCGACCCGCACAGCCGAGATTGCGTACGCAAAGAAGCACAGGATTCCGTTGCGGAGGATGACAAGACGTACAGCATGGATCGCAACATCTGGCATCTCTCCCATGCAGGGCTCCGATCTCGAGGATCCGGCGAACGAGGCCGAAGAACCCCATGTTCCTCATCTCGTGCGCGCCGGAGGATGCACCGGATGCACAGAATACGTCTCCATCTCGTTCGAGAAAAGCGTATTCCGTCGCTGCCAACGGTGAGAAGCTGGGAGCGGTCGAACTCTGACGAAGCTCAACGGATCGGTGCAGCGCAACGGCGTCGGCACTGTCGACATCTGTGAGAACCGTCTTGTCGGCGTGAAAGTCGCGCGGTGTGTATGAAAATCCGGGCGGCTCCATCCTCTACTACGCGCACCGCGAGCTCGAGTATCTCTGCCTTGACCGTGCAACCTATCACTACAAGGAAGGGCTTGCGATCCGCTACAGCGAGCTCGTCTACGACGGCATGTGGTTCAGCCAGCTGCGCGAGGCACTTGCTGCATTTGTGGACAGTACGCAGGAGACCGTGACGGGTGAGGTGCGTCTCAAGCTCTACAAAGGGCAATATCATCTCGCAGGCGCAACGTCGCCGTATTCGCTTCCATGAGTCAGGAGTTCGTCACGTTCGAGCATGACGACATGTCTACAATCAGGCAGATGCAGGGCGGCTTTGATCAATCTCTTTGGTCTTCCGCTCAAGGTTCGCGCACTCATGCAGGAGGGGCTGAATAAATGAGCGAAAAGCTCTGGGGCGGTCGTTTCTCCAAGACGACCGATGAGGATGATCAACGAGTTCCAGGCGTCCATCGGTTTTGACCGCCGAATGTACCGCGAGGATATTGCGGGGTTCGCTTGCACACGCCGCCATGCTTGCAAGGTTGGCATTCTCTCGGAGGATGACCGCGCGGCTATCGAGCGGGGCTGCGTGACATCCTCGCGCAGATTGAGCGCGGAGGAATTCGCGTTCGAGTGTCGAACTCGAAGATATCCCACACGAACATCGAAAAGCGCCTCACGGATGCGATCGGGAGGCGGAGCCTGCTCCATACGGCGCGCAGCCAGACGACGATCAGGTCGCACTCGATACCCATATGCGTTTTGTGCGGCATGCCGCTGTGGATGTGCTGGATCACATCAGGGAGCTCAGCACGCGCGTCGAGATCAGCAGCTGCAAACGAGGCTGCCATCATGCCGCCGAGCTACGCATCTGCAGCGTGCCCAGCCCATCCTTTTTGCGCATCATCTCTGGCGTACGGATGCTTGCGCGATTTTGAGCGCTTTCAGGGCGTCTATGCGCGGACGGATATCATGCCGCTCCGGTGCGGGCGCACTCGCAGGGACGACACTGCCGATCGATCGTGCATTTGTCGCGAAGCGGCTGAATTTCGAGCGCATCTATACAAACAGTCTGGATGCGGTCAGCGACCGTGACTACATCACTCGAATTTCTCTCGGCGGCTTCCATCCATGGCTCATCTCTCGCGTCTCGGAGGAGATCATCCTCTGGTGTTCGCGTGAGTTCTCGCTTCAGGAACTGGACGATGCACACCGCACGGGTTTCGGTCCATGATGCCGCAGAAGAAGAACCCTGATGTATCGGAACTCGTGCGCGGCAAGACCGGGCGCGTCGTCGGACATCTCATGGCAATGCTCACGGCGGTGAAGGGACTCTGCTCGCCTACAACAAGGACTCTGCAGGAGGACATGGAGGCCTGTTCGATACCATCGACACGGGTGAAGTTCAGCCTCGCCGTCTATGCGCAGCTCATCCGTGGAATGAAGGTTCGTGCGGATGTCATGCGTCATGCCGTCGAAGCGGACTTCTCGAATGCGACCGATCTCGCGGACTACCTTTAGCGCGCAAGAAATGCCGTTCCGTCAGGCGCACAGTGTTTCGGGACAGGCGCAGTCGCGCACTGCATCGACGCAAAGATCTGGCTCGCTGATCTGCCGCCGCGGACTATCAGAAACCCCTCTGCACTCTTCGAGTGAGGATGTGTATGAGGCAATCTCGTCCGGAAACGTGCGTTGCATACTGAACCCCTATGGAGGAACATCGATGCGAGAGCAGATCACGCAGCTGGAGCGGCGCGAGAACTGATGACAGAGGAGCATAAGATTATCTCAACACTTACCGGAAAACAGGAGATTCTTTAAGCATTTTTATGCGCAGGTGCTAAAAATCATTAAAGACTAATACTTTATTAAGCTGTCAGAAACGCCGTGAAGGGATAATATATCCATATCGGAAAGGAGGACTACAATGAAGAAATATGCACTTTCGCGGCTGTTATAGACTCGATTTCCTCGGCGGTGACGGCGGCACCGATCAATCATCTGGTACGCATGATACGGCGGTTGGTGTCGGTACGAAAGAGGCCTATATCGAGCATAGGCGACGGACGAGATCACGATTGGTGTTGGACGGAATGACCGCGATGAATATGGAAATCCGAAGGATGTCTATAGGCAATACAATCTGCTTGGACAAAACGTTCGCTTGATGGGCGGTTACCGCTGGGGCATGGATCAGGCAAATGAGAACAACGTCTATGGCGGATTGGCTCAGTACACCCACAATACCAGTGATTGGATTCAATGCCTATGCATCCCACTATTGCCGGTAAGGATTTTAATGAGTCCCAGGTCGGACTGAACAAATCTCTGATTGCCAATCTGGATCTGAATGGAACTACCATAACTTCAAGCCGGATCATGGAAAACGTAGAGCGGTAGTTGGCACTTGGACTTACGATGAGCTTGATTAACGGTCAGAAAAGGCACTCCCTGCAGGCGTAGGGGGTGCCTTTTAGCGATGAAGATAAATTTTATTTGCATTGTGCGGGATGGAGATGGTCACAATATCGACTAAGTGAATGGATCGGATCATTTTTCTTACGGTTTTCGTCGTTGCTGTGCGGTCGTATTTTCTCGCAGGATATCAGCGACAACAATCTCTTCCGTATGGCGACGATGGAGAGCTCTCTATCAATGCTGCACTGTCGTGGATGAATTCCGATTTCGCTGATCGAATGGATGAATTTTGATAAAAGGGACGGAATAGAAATGTCCACATATAATGGAGGTGTGTTTTTGTCGTTAAATCGTATGGCAATCATGGATGTGCAGAAAGTACAAATCATACCGCTCGGTGGTCTTGGCGAGATCGGAAAGAACATGACTGCCATCCGCGTGGATGACGAGATCCTGGGTTGTAGACTCTGGGCTGATGTTCGAGGAGGATATGCTGGGGGTCGATCTCGTTATACCCGATATTACGTATCTGATTGAGAACAAAGATAAGATCACAAGCGATTGTTCCTGACGCATGGTCGCGAGATCATATTGGTGCCCCTTCCATATGTGATGAAGCAGATTCCCGGCGCCTCGTCTGCGGAACGCGCCTGACACTCGGCATCCTCGAAGGTCGTCTGAAGGAGAATGGCGTAGATTCTGGGCAATCTGCATCTCGGTGATGGCAGGACATCATCAACATTGGCTGCTTCAGCGTTGGCTTTATTCGTGTCAATCATTCGATTCCCGATGCTGTCGGCCTCCTCAATCGAAGACGCCGGTCAGTGATGATCGTTCACACGGGCGACTTCAAACTCGACTATACACCGGTTGACGGACAGATGACGGATTTTCGCCGATTCTCTGATCTTGGAAATAAGGAGTTCTGCTTCTTCTTGCGGACAGCACGAATGCGGAGCGCGAGGGTCACACGGCGAGCGAGCGAACTGTAGGGCTGCGTTTGACAAGGCGTTCCACAACTGCGCGGACGCATCATCGTCGCAACATTCTCCTCGAATGCATCGCATCCAGCAGGTCATTGACACAGCGGTCAAGCAAACGCCGCGTTGCGGTTCTCGGGCGCAGTATGGAGAACGTGGTCGGTATTTCTCCTCGAACTCGGCGCATCTGAATGCGCCGGAGGAGCGACTCATCGGTATTGATGAGGTGAATAATTTCCGCTCGGAGCAGATCGTCATTGTGACGACAGGCAGTCAGGAGAGTCATGTCAGCGCTGTCGCGCATGGCGGCCTCGATCACCAGAAAAATTACGATCGTGCTGGGAGATACGGTCATCATCTCTGCAACACCGATTCCGGGAAATGGGAAGCTCGTTTCCAAGACGGTGGACAATCTGATGAAGCTCGGTGCAAATGTCGTCTACGGACGCGATAAGGGCATCCACGTCTCTGGGCATGGCAGCCGCAGAGGAGCTTAAGCTCATGCACAATCTTTAGTGCCCGTCGAAGTTCTTTATGCCCGTTCACGGTGGAATACCATCGCTTGTACAGCACAGCACGCGAACCTGCGCGCGAACTCGGTATGCCGAAGGAAAACGATTTTTCATCAGCGAGAAATGGTCAGATCCTCGAGTTTACGAAGGAGAAGGGACAGGTTGTCGGTCGTGTGCAGTCCGGCATGGTCGCGGTCGACGGGCTCGGCGTCGGCGATGTCGGCAATATTGTTCTTCGTGATCGTCGTCAGCTCTCGCAGTGACGGTATCCTCATTATTGTAGTGACGATGGATCGCCAGAATAATCGTGTGGTTTCTGGTCCCGATATCGTTTCGCGTGGATTTGTCTATGTGCGTGAGTCAGAGCTCTGATGGATGAGGCTCGTGCGCGCGTCCAGCAGGCACTCGATCGATGTAGAGATGAGAATGTACGCGAGTGGTCGGCGATCAAGTCGAATGTACGTGATGCACTCAGCCGTTATCTCTTCGACAAGACGGCGTCGGCCGATGATTCTTCCATCATTACTGGAAAATCTAAAAGAGAAAATAAAATGGTCGCTCCGATGGGGCGACTCTTTTTTGTTGTCACTGGTCCTCATCTAGCCTGATGCATGTGCGGGCTGAGAGAAAAAGGTTAGAATGAAATGCAGTATAGATGCTTTGATTGGAGGCGAGGAGAGTCTACGACGACAGCAGAAGAGAAGGAGCTTCGGCTTTTCGCGGTAAAGGTACGCGAGGAATCTTGCGCAGTACACATGCGGCAAAAGAGCGCCATCCGGGCGGATCACTTTACCACGGAGTACTTTACCTATCTATAACAAGGAAATTCGTGTTGATCTGAAAGCTCCCATGATCCGAATCGTGATCGATTTGTCCTTTCAAAAGGACACGTTGCTCCCGGTCTATGCAACACTTGCCAATCGTGGCTTTCCATTGGATGAACTTTTAACCTTCGTCTACGTTGATTCGCGTTTTGCAAGGCATCCGAATATGAATCTCACGCCCGGCGTGGATATGTCTACCGGCTCCCTTGGACAGGAATCTCAGCGGCAGCTGGCATGGCAAAAGGGGCAAAGCATCTCGGAAAAGATATTAACGTTTACGCTCTTCTTGGTGACGGTGAACCTGCCGAGGGACAGGTGTAGGAGGCCGTTATGTTCGCCGCCCTACTCGTAAACTGGATAATCTTTTGCATCGCAGTCGATGTGAATGACGCCTTCAAAATTGATGGTGCGACGGCGGATGTTATGAATACCGCACCGATTGATCAGAAATTTGCGGCGTTTGGATGTGCGGTCGTCTCGATCGATGGGGCATGACTATGCGGCCCTCGAAGATGCATTTTAAGATGTTTCCATGCAAACCAGGGGACTGGAAACCAACAGCGATTCTCATGAAAACGACCAAGGGTAGGACATCTCCTTTGCAGCGATGCCGGATGGCATGGCAGGGCCCCAATGATGAGCGAACTCGCACGCGGGCTGTGAATGGAGCTGCGCAATTCGTAAGGCGATTGAGGAGGCATGAGGGATGGCAGACGTAGCATTGCAACGCGGGGATAGCTATGGAAACGCACTTAGCATGGGGAATGTTCATGAGAATGTCGTTGTCCTAGATGCCGACCTTGCGGTACGACGAAGAGCGGAACGTTCAAGAAGGTATTTCGAACGCTAGTTTCAGCTGTGGAATCTGCAGAGTGTAATATGGTCGATGTCGGTGCGGGACTTTCGACGATGGGGCTCGTTCCGTTTGTTTCCACATTTGCCATGTTTTGCGGCGGGACGTGCCTATGAACAGGTGCGAAATACCATTGGCTACCCCCATCTCAATGTCAAGATCTAGTAAGGAGACGCGGTAGGATTTCTGTCAATGACGAGCTTTGCCTCTCATGCGCACAGATGCTGGAGGACGCTCAGTCATCCACATACGGATGGATGATGCGGAGGCACAGATAAAGACCCACCCGCAGCATATGAGATGGAGGGACCTGTATACATCCGTTTCGGACGAGCAGCAACGCCTGCTCTATCATGACGAGTCATATGACTTCTGCGGTTGTAGGGAGTTATCAGGATGGGATGGATGTTGCAATCATTGCGACAGGAATTCTCGTTCCTGAGGCGATTGAAGCGGGCAAACAGCTCGCGATATGAGCATCCATGGCGCGATCAGCCTGGCGACGATTGCCGCTCGATGAGGACCTTGTGATCCAGAGCTGCGGAATGCGGTAAAGATCGTAACAGATGGAAGGCACAACATTCTCGGAGGGCCTCGGTGAAGCTGTTGCAGCTGTTCTCGCAGAACACTGTGCCTGTCCCGCACAGCCGCATTTGTTCGAGATGCGTTTGGACACTCGGTCCCGCCGCCGAACTGCTCAAACAATTTGGACTTACTGCAAAAGGATATTGTCGCTTCGGGACCAAGATCCTCGTTGAAAAGTAATTGTTCGATGAAAGATGTCTTCTCTTCGAGGAGGCATCTTTTTGACGATAAAACATTTGTTGCTGCAGTGCTTATGATAAAAATGAAGCATGGATTTTTGGAATTGTTTATAATAAGAAAAAGTCTAGCTATTTTTACGTACAGAAGAGGATTTTCTCATGAAGCGGTATACGCTCTTCATTATGATAACTGCCCTCCCTCGTGATCATGATTGCTGCGGGCTCTGCATTTTCTTTCATCTGGGGCACGCGGTGTACGAGCACCATCCTATGCAGGAGCTCACTGCATATACATCGCTTCAGCAGATTGCCGCGGTACTATCCGAGGAATGAAAAAGAACATAATATCCGTGTCAATTTTGTGCAACTATCGCCAGAGCAGCTTTTAAAAACGTCTGCAGGAGCGAAGCTGCTCGTCAGGACGATGGAAATGCATCTCTTTGTCCTCACGGATCGAGAAACACTCGATCGTGCGGCAGCAGCGGGGTATCTCGTTCCCTATATTTCAGAAAAAGAGCGATCAGGTTCCAGATTCATTTCGTCATCCAAATCGCTATTGGACGGGCATATGGTATGATCCCGTTGTCTTTGCGGTGAATCAGGATTACCTGCGCACTCATCTTGATTTGCCGAACTCATGGCAGATGCTCGCACGGCAGCGAGACATCCGCATTGGAACGACAGATTTTATGGCAGCAGAAGCATCATCTAACCTTCCTACAGCGCATGATTGCTGAGTATGGTGAGCTGCACGCCTTTGATATCTGGCGAAGGATCCAACCGAAGATTATACAGTACTCTAGTATCTGCATACGCCTGTGCGTCAGGTCGGGATGGGAGAGGTCGATCTCTCTGTGACAGTGTTGAGTGAGACACTGAGGTACATACACGATGAGATATCCATTCGTATTCTCTGCACCCAACAGAGCGGCACATCTATTATTGTATACGGAACGGGAATTGCCTCGTTCTGCCGGAGCGCAATGCGAGAGCAGCAGAGCATTTGCAGATTGGATGCTCTCGGATGAGCACAGCTGCACTCTCCCAGCATCGGTTCTACTTTTTAACGACAGAACCCAATGACTCTTTCCTATCAGATGTTTGCGGGGAAAGAATATCAACATATTTAAAAATCGACCGTATTTCAGCAAGGAGGAAAAGGAGATACTCCTGGATCGCTGGATCAAAGAAGTACGGTTCTACGGAAAATAACGAAAGCCGGAGGGAGTTTTTATAGTGAAAGCAGGATTCATCAGTCTTGGTTGTGCAAAAGAATCTCGTGGATACAGAGATCATGCTCGGCATTATGCAGGAGCATGGCATTGAGATCACCAATGAGCCATCGGAGGCCGATATCCTGATTGTCAACACCTGCGCGTTTATTCAGTCAGCGAAGGAAGAATCCATTACCACAGTGTCTCGAATGGCCGACTATGAGGAGGCTGGCCGTTGCCGCAGCCTTATTGTGGCAGGGTGTCTTGGACAGCGCTATGGACAGCAGCTTCTCGACGAGATTCCAGAGGCGGATGCAATCATCGGTACAGGGAGCTTGGGAGCTGTATCATGGAGGTCATTCAAGAGACACTGAAAGGACGGCGTCTCTTGATCGCCGGAAAGGATGAGGACCATCTATGATGCGAAGACGCCGCGTCTGCGTACCAACCCCTAACTACACCGCATATATCAAAAATTGCAGAGGGATGCGATCATCGCTGCGCCTTTTTGTGCGATTCCGCTTATTCGAGGTTTTCCCAGCAGCCGCGATATGGATGACATCATTACGGAGGCACATGAGACTTGCCGAGCGGCGTACGTGAGATTGTTCTGATTGCGCAAGACGGTGCGAACTATGGACTTGATCGATACAGAAGCCCATAGCTTCCAACCCTTCTGCGTGAGCTGGCGAGGTTGATGGGATTTCCTGGATTCGTGTGCTCTATAGCTACCCGCAAATATTTTACAGATGAACTCATCGATGTATTTGCGACCGAGCCAAAGGTTTGTGAAATATGTCGATCTCCCTCTTCAGCATGCGCATGATGCCGTTCTGCGCTCGATGAATCGTCCAGATACGCGTGAAGGTGTGGAAACTGATAAAAACTGCGTGAGCACTGTTCCGGGAGTGGCGATTCGCTCTACATTTATTGTTGGTTTTTCCTGGGGAGACGGATACGCACTATCAGGCTCTCCGTTCCTGTAGAGGAACAGCGCTTCGATAAGGTTGGGATATTTCACCTACTCCGAGGAGGAGGTACACCTGCTGCGATGATGCCATATAAGGTGCCGAGGATGTGATGCAGGGCGCTATCACTGACTTGATGAGTCTGCAGAGCAAGATTTCTGAGGAAATCAATATCTCGCTTGAGAATCACGAGGTTGATGTCCTGATTGAGGGACGTGACGCGGAGACAACGCAGCAAATTTCCGTTGGGCGTTCTTATCGGGAGGCTCCGGAGGTCGATGGACAGATTTACATCGAGGGCGATACACAGAGCCACATCGGTGATATGTGCAGGTGCGTCTCTTGCAGGGATTTCACATATGATATTGTGGGCGAAAGGGTGCATTGATGATAGTCTCATGTGAAGCCCTTTCTGAGAGAGTCATGTGAACTGCGCGATGCTGGGATGACAATTGCCTGTGCGGAATCTTGCACTGGGGCCTTCTTACCAGTACGTTGACGGATATTTCTGGGAGCTCTGCCTACGTTATGGGAAAGCGTTGTGTCGTACTCAAATGATGTGAAGTGCCGCATCCTTCATGTTCAAGAGGAGACTCTTTCTGCATATGGAGCCGTTTCTGAGGAGACAGCGTCCGAGATGGCAGAGGGAATACGGAACTCATGCAGACGGATATCGGCATTGGTATTACAGGTATTGCCGGTCCTGACGGCGGCTCAGCGGACAAACCTGTTGGCCCATGTATATATTGCGACGGCAGACAAAAATCATCTCATATCTCAAAAATATTTTCTGGCACGCGGCTTGAGAATAAATGGGCATGTTCAAAAGCGCTTACAGTTGGTACATGATATGATAAGGAGTACTACCAGATGATACATTATCGAAAATAGCTGCCGCCATTGGTGCAGTAACGATTGTTGTCGGGGATGCCCTATGTCACCGCAGCTGAGCAAGAGGCGTCGGTGCAGGAATCTGCTGCTACTGGTACCGCACCGTCCATACTTTCATATTCCTATGAGAGTCCAGCGTATGAAGCTATCACGTGATGTGTCAAAGACCCCTCAGGGTCATTCCAGCAAACACCTTGTTTTGAGAATCGTGAGGAGAAAATTCTGATCTTCGAGGAATGAGATATCATATTAAATACGCATGGGTCGTTCTTGCTGAATGCCTTTCCGAAGAGGCGACTTCCGAATCTCAATGCCATCGATCCCGAAGAGACGGCAAGGCTCGCTGGAATATTATGGGCAACAATGGGTACGAAGAATCATGCTCGTGCCTTTGACCGACAACAATAAGGCCATTTTTGCCATGACGGCAAAAGAGATTGAGATCGATGAAGATGGCGACGGTGTGATTGATGGTACAGCGACGACAGACAATCAGATGGCAGTTCTTTTTCTTTCGCGGCGACAATGATGTGCGCGTTATGATTTGAACTCATAGATAATCCGGAGCTGCGTGCTGCATCTGTTTCAGACTTTTGGCGGGGACTCGCACATTGCATGCGCTCCCGTGAGCACCTGTTTTCATAGAGAAAATGAAGGAGAAAGATCAATGAAAATGTCGTCAAAGAAAACAATGCTCACCGCTGCGGTGCTTGATACACTTTCCTCGAGTACGGTTTTATGCGGCCGCCTGGACAGTGGATTCACAGGAGCTTTTTCGTACAGATCGTTTGGTGACGGATTCGGCAAAGAAATCCGGCGGTAGAAAGAAAAAGCTGTGGGGGATCGTTATGGGCCTCGATCTCTGGTCAGAGGAAGACATCGTTGGATGCTCCAGCGCCAAAAATGCAGCATCTGCAGAGAGCACCCAACAGCCACGCGCCTTCGCTGGCAGAGTGTTGATGCACGTCTTGCTGCACGCAACAATGAGCCATCATTCACCTCGTAGCTCAGAAGTAAAAGCCTGTTATTATAACGGCCGAAGATATCAAGCGTGAAGAGAAGTTAGCGGCAAAGAGGGCGCCCAGTTCAGGAGCTTGTTGGTGATGTGAATATGAATCGTCCAGCACCTCCTCCAAGACCGAAAGTTGCTCCGATGATGCCGTTCAGAATAATTTGCCAGCAGACACATCCTGATGACAAATATGGATATGTCTGCTACTGGAGCAGAAAAACAAACTTCTGTCCAGGCGTCTAGAGCGCAAAGGAGCTCTATACACAGTCTGTATCAGGAAACGATTGATTCGACATCTGGAACTGCCTGAAGCCGCAAAGAACAGGGCGGTCTGATAGCGTGAGCTCAGACGGTACTGGACGGAAATCCTCGTCTGCATCAGCGGGAAATTATACGGGAGTCAGGCACAAGTCCCAGGATGTCCCATTCCCCCATCGGCATCACTCTCTACGAACAGCATCCATCACGGCAACGCTATCCGCAGCTGCCGCATGGTCATTCTCTCTGATGGCTCCTGCAGAAAAATGGTGCTGAACAGTGAAGCGACCAGATCATTTTGACGCTGGGAGGCACATCAGCACAGTTCCCTGCCATTGCACCTGTCAAGGATGCAAGACCTGCGGTGGAGCATTCCGCAAGACCCGAGGGGTTCCGGCTCCTCACAGCTCGTCAGGTGTCGCGGGATATGGGCGAGGGCCTCAATGGAATATCAGATGAAGTTCGTCGTCACGATTCTTGCCGGACGAGCCTGCTATGGAGGTTCAGCTCCAACGGGATCAAACGTTGCAGGAATGCGTGCGATTACAAAGATTTCTCCGTGAGAATATCGACACCACACGCTTGCAGAAGATTGATTTCCTGATCGGCTTCAGGCGTGCACTCGCACCAAGTGGCCTTCCGCGCCAGCGAAGCGCTTCTCATTAAGACGATTGCAGAGGCGTTCTGATCGTTCATTTTCTGCATGTATCGGAAATGGGGGCCTGATGATGAAGCAGTTTAATATTGCGGTGATTGCGGTAGATGGAATTGGTCCGGAAGTCATTGCAGAGGGCAAAAAGTCTTTGATGGATTGCTAAGATGGACGAAATTTCTCGTCACTTTCGAGGTTTTCCATAGAGTTTGCAGATATCATCTAAAAACCAGCGAGATGATGTCCGGCAGACGAGCTGGATATCCTGAAAGCGTTTGATGCCGTTTTATCTCGGAGCAGTCAGCTGTCGGGGTTCGGATCATATTTCCTTAGGCGGGCTTCTGCTTCAGATTCGCCGTGGATTCGATGAATATATCAACCTGCGTCCCGTTCGCTCCTGAAAGATTGCTCCTGTCCAGCTTGCCGATGTGTCCATCAGATGATATCAACATGATTGTAGTACGCGAGAACAGTGAAGGTGATACGCAAATGTCGGTGCACATCTCTTTACCCTGGAACGGAGCGTGAGATGACTCTGCAGACGGTGTATTCTCGCGGCGATGGATGTGAGCGCGTCATCCGCTATGCCTATGAACTCGCACGCAGGGAAAACCGATCTCTGACCTCAATCTCGAAGGGGAATGCCCTGCGTTACTCAATGGTATTCTGGGATGAGATCTTTGCTGAGATTGGCAGGAATATCCTGATGTGGAGACACACAGCTCTCCTCGTTGATGCGGCAAGTATGTTCTTTGTCAAGGATCCAAAAGCGCTTTGAGATCGTTGTAACAAGCAACCTGTTCGGCGATATTCTGACCGATCTCGGTGCTGCAATCGCAGGAGGCATGGGTCTTGCGGCGGGAGCAAACCTCAATCCGGAACGAAAATATCCGTCAATGTTCGAGCCGATTCACGGGAGCGCACCGGATATTGCGGGACAGGGGATTGCCAATCCATTGGCATCGATATGGTCGATCAGTCAGATGCTTGATTTCTCGGAGAAGGTATGGGCGAGCGTGTGCTCTCAGCAATTGAGACATTACTTGTGGAGCGACGGATACTTGACGCCGGATCTGGCGGCAGTGCCAAGACCTCGGAGATCGGTGCAGCCGCTACTTAGGATTTTTGGAACGCTGACCGAAAAAGAGTTAGGGAATCACCGATAAATCTGGCAGACTCATTTCGATCAATGGTTCCGATGGGAAAGCGCAGGTCTCTCTATAACCTCGCGCTCTATTGTACGATAATGGGCGGAGTGATGAAAGAGAAGAACATACGCAGCGGTCATTCCTGCGGCAGGGTATGGGACACGCTCTTCCCGACGACGAAAGCGACACCAAAGGAAACTGCCGATTGTGATGTCGACCATTCAATATATTGTGGAAGAGGCACTTGCAGGCGGCATCGAGGATATTCTCATCATCAGCGGGCACGGCAAGCGTGCCATTGAGGATCACTTTGACTCCGCACCTGCACTCGAGCATGAACTCGAAGGAAGGGAAAGACAGATCTTCTTGCTCGTGCGCGAAACCACGGACGTGAATGTCCACCATATACGGCAGAAGTATATGCGCGGGACTGGGGATGCCATCCCTCAGCCGCAGTTTTGTCGGAGATGAACCGTTTGCCGTCTCTGCTCGGCGACGATGTTGTCTATCATCCGGAAGACCTGCCTTGCGTCAGCTGATCGATGTCTGCTGAAGAGCGTGGGGGTTCCGTGCTCGGTTGTCAGGTGGTATCGGATGAGCAGGTATCGTCCCATGGCATTGTTGCGGGCGAGATACTGGATAATCCGAGAGTTGTGCACGTGTTCTGGATATGGTGAGAAGCCTGCCTGGAGGAGGCTCCCAGCAGGCTGGCGGTGCTCGGCCGTTATATCATCAGCCCTGAGGTTTTTACACCTTGATGAGACACAGCGGGCAAGGGCGGTGAGGTCCAGCTCACAGATGCGCTGAAGGTCTTGGCACAGCGTGAGGCAGTCATGCTCATGATTTTGAGGGATTCTGCCACGATCTGGGAGATAAGCTCGGATTCTTAGAGGCAACGGTTGAGTTTGCCCTGCGCCGGGAGGATCTTGGCACGGACTTCAAGAAGTACCTGAAAAGACTCGGTAGAAACACTGTGAGGCGATCTGATTGCGAAGGAAAATCAGGCAAATCTTGCACTTGCTGTCAGTGTGCTTGGTGTTATTGGGACAGCAGGGCAGGGAACGTTTCTCTTGCTGCAACACTTCATCACGGATTTCTGGCTGCGACGATTGGTGGGCTTGCAGACTGGTTTGCTGTGAAAGCGATCTTTGGACGTCCGCTCGGTATTTCCCATCGGACGGATATTTTGCGCCGCAATCGCGGACGTATCATGGAGTCTCTCGTCCGGTTTTCCTCCGATGATTTTGCTCAGCAGAAGAGTATTATGGACGTTGTCGAGCGGGAGAGATCGGGTGAGCTGCTCGTAGAGTATCTGCAGCATCGTGGCGGACGTGAGCAGTCTCATCGAGGCTGCTGTGATATCCTCCGTCATGTTGCCTCCGATGTGGACAGCCGCCATATTTCAAAGGAACTTGCTCCCTATGTAATCCAAGCGTTTCATGCGCTCGGAAGAGAGCTTTTGCAGAACCTTCTTGGATGTACTGACAGAGAAACCCCATGCGGATCGTATCTTTAATATCTTGATCCGTATGAGACTCAGCTGATTCAGACACAGGTATTTCAGGATATGCTCCGTGAAAACATTGCCCATACGGACGGAGTAGAAGGCGATGGTATGGTACATGCCTTTGTCCTATCCTTTTTCGATGATGAAATGATTGCCGCATGGCTGACTGCTCGGTTGGAGGGAGATTCTAAGGTCTGCAATGGTGACGGACGACCGACGGTATCGGGAGGGCGTTCAGGCACTTGTATCGCCTGTTGTCTCGCTCGAAGTGACCTGAGCTCGTATGAGGCTCTGCATCGGTACAAGGTTCACGTCATCGAGCGTATCGATGTCGAAAAGCATTCTGTCTCGACTTCATTGAACATCGCATGAGAGAAATCATCCATTTTGGGTGCCGTATGTCAAAGAGCTTCTGAATGAAAAGATAGATCTGTTCGTTCATTCGGAAAGCTGGCAGAATCGTGCAGATCGCTGGATGAAGGATTTGGCAGCGGAGGAAGTGGAGAAGCATCACGGGATGATCGCATCGTTTATCCGAGAGTATCTGAATCAAAAATCGGACGATGAACTCATTTCCTTCGTTGAGGGTAAGGTGCACACTGATCAGCAGATGATTCGCGTAAATGGTGCCATTGTTGGAGCCTTTGTCGGCATGGCGCTGTCTCCTCGTTGTGACTTTTGCAGAAAGGATGTGGGGGCTATGATCCGAACGTGGAATAAGGCGGACACAGCTCTGTTGACTTCTTTCTCCTGTTTCTGCTGCGCTTTATCTGCATCTGACAGATCCCTCGGCTGTTTGGACGGAGGGGCTGCTCATGGTCAGTGAGGCGGCTTTTGGTTGGTGGGGTTGCGGACTGGTTCGCAGTCACGGCACTTTTTCGAAAGCCCCTTGGCTTTCCCTACCACACAGCACAAATACTCCCACGTCGGCGGGATAGTTTCATACATGCAATCGTTGTCATGGTGCAAAAAGAATTTTTCTCGCGGAAGCTTTTTCGACACATCGAGAAGATCCATTTAATTCTCATGCTGCAGGATTTTTGCACAAAACCGGAAACAGAGGTACAGCTGACGGGAACGGTTCTTCATTTCTTTCGTGCCCTCACTCCTGCGCAAGAATAATAAAAAGGCAGTTTCATCCGTCTGCGCGGCTCAAGAATTTACTCCTGCGGAGGATCCGTCGGAACTCATGAGCCGTTTTTGACATGCTGGCAAAGGCAAAACGCTTGGGATCAGAAGGCGCTTTCACGTATCGCGCTTCTCCTCGCACGCGAGGTATCCACGGAGGAGACGCGGCTGTCGATTCGGGAGTCACTGGCAGAACTCGAACGAGAGAAAATAGGTGACGGCTTTTTATCGCGCCTGCTTGCTAGCGACGAATACAGTCAATCTGGATGAGGGTGCGGAGCTGATTCAGCGGCATACCCGTCATGTGTTGAACGAGTTGGGGAGAGAGCACTTCCACTGCAGGAAAAATGCCATTGCACTCCCTGCATGACTGCCTGACAGATCTTCGTCAGGAGGGGAGCTGCTGCAAGTCCTTCGTGAACTGCAGGAACGACTTGCCGATGAACTCCCCATCGATGAGACACTCGTACGGCTTTTTCAGGGGGCTGCGAAAACATTTTTCAGATGGATTTGAAACGGGAAGTCGACCCGATTGCGGAGCATATGCCCGCCTTCTACACACATTTGCAGACGATTCTCCACCTTGAATATCAGCATATGCTCTTTCTTGTCGAAGAGCGTCCAGAGCTTCAAAAATAATCACCAAGGTACTTTATGATCTCTTGGCGCGTTCCGCACTCCATGCACAGATCCCCTGTTGGTGTCATCGTTGGAAACGTACTGTCGCGTTTGACGGATGAGGAACTCAATCACCTCATCTATGATAAGGTCGAACAGGATCTCTTGTGGATTCGTAGTCAACGGCTCACCTGTTGGCGGCTGTATCGGTTTGCTTCTCTTTATCTGCATGAACCTCTTCTCATAAAGAAATCAGATAAAAGTACATTAGATTTTCGGCGCCTTGCTCACGATTCAATGCAGCCAAGAGCTCCTCCAGCGTAATGGCGCTCAGGGCTTCAAAGATGGATTTATCGAGTACATCAAAAACCTCGTGGGCAAGAATATAATTGAGTGCTTCCATCTTCCGAGGAGAGACCTGTCTTTTTCAATGAGCGAGATCTCAATTGAGGAGAGAATATCGTAGGCCGTGATTTGACGCGGATGACGTGAGAGCTGATACCCCCTGTGATCCCTTGATCGAGGTGACGAGCTTGTCGCTTGAGCAGCAGAGAATACCTGCTCGAGGTATATTTTAGAAATGCCAAGATGCTCTGATATGCTGACGATTGTGATCGGAGAGGAGGCATCGTAATTACGTGCCAAAAAGACCATTGCGGCAATACCATAGCGACCTTTTGCAGAAATCTTCATGAACTCATCCCCTTTCATAAAACATAGTTTTTCTATCAATATAATATGTTAAAAACAAAAGTCAAACAAAAATCCCTTCTCATGAGAAAGGGATTTTGTATTGTCAAAAATGCAGATTAACGCTTTGAGAACTGGGATGCCTTACGTGCCTTCTTGAGACCGTACTTGCGGCGTTCCTTCTCGCGGATCGCGTGTGACAAAACCAGCCTTCTTGAGGGCAGGGCGCAGCCTGCATCCATTTCAATGAGTGCGCGTGTAATGCCGTGGCGGATCGCACCGGCCTGACCAGATGCACCACCGCCGGACACATTGGCAATAACGTCGTATTTATCAACGGTCTCGGTCAGGGTTTGAGCGGCTGACGAACAATGAGTTCAAGCGTCTTGAGACCAGTATTCTGCCATTTCGCGGCCGTTAATTGTAACTTTGCCGTCGCCGGGAACGAGGCGAACGCGCGCAACCGAGGTCTTGCGGCGACCCGTGCCGTAGTAAGTGACTTGTGCCATCGAACAGATTCCTCCTTTTACGAAACTCAGCGAATGTCAAACGCCAGCGGTTCAGGTTTCTGTGCTGCGTGGGGATGTTTCTGGTCCAACGTAAACGTTGAGTTTTACGGAAGATCTGGGCTCCAAGGCTGTTTTTGACAGCATACCCTTGACAGCGTGTTCGATGACGCGGGTAGGGAAGCGCTCAAAGCATCTGACCGGCAGTCGTGAACGTCGTACCGCCCTGATATCCGGAGTGACGGAAGTAAGTCTTGTCCGTCAGCTTCTTTCCCGTAAATTTCACTTTCTCTGCATTGATAACAATGACATAATCGCCGGTGTCGACGTGCGGTGTGTAGATGGGTTTGTTCTGCCGCGCAGAACCTTCGCAATCTCGCTGCGAGACGTCCGACCGTCTGATTCTCTGCGTCTACAACGTACCACTCGCGTTCAATATCGGCAGCTTTGCCATAACCGTGGGTTTTCACGTAATTCCCCAGAGAGCAAGAAATTTCTATAATGAGTTGATGCGATATCCGCTCACGCCTCCGGGGCTACTGGATACATGAAAAAAATATCACACGTCGCTATTCTATGAAATTTTCGATCGGAATGTCAGGCATTTTATCCATGGCACGCTTCACTTTTTCTGCGACGCCGTGCATTTTTGCACGCGGAACGGAGCATGTGGCGATACGTACCCATCTTGAGGGGACGGCAAAGATTAGATCTTCGTGGAGCAGGTCGCAGACCGCCTCCGGATCTGCTGCAGGAACGGCGAGGAAGAAACCTCCCTTGTAGGGGAGGCGGGGAGCCCACATGCTGCAGCTTCCCTGCATAAAGATGTCGCCGCGTTCCTGCACAAGGTGATAGAGGGCATCGCGCTCCGCCTCAGGGAGGCGCACGCCTCTTGTCCTGCTGAATACGTGTGAGGAGAGTCATCGCACCGCGATTGATATTCGACCATGTTGCGCGTGCCGCATACTTGCTGATCTCATCAAACTCATCAATCACAGACTTATCTCGATGAGAGGGCGATAAGCGCACCGCATCGCTGACCGTAGAACGGATACGCCTTGGACATGGAGAATGCGAAGAGTGTCAGAATGTTGTCCGGCAGATCGGCAAATTTCTGCATAAACGCACGTGTTTTCGAACTTTTCACCGGCAAAGTCAATATATGCGATATCAACCAGCAGATGTACTTTTTCCTGCTGCAGCGTGCTTTTTTTACACAGTCCAGCACATGATCCCAGTCCTCTGAGGAAAGACTGCAACCGGTTGGGTTGTGCGCCGGCGTATTGAGGATGATGAGCAGACTGTCCTGCTTTTTGAAGAGGTCATCAACTGCACAAGCAAAATGCCGTGTGATTGAAATTGTTTGTTTCATCAAAGAGTTGGAAGTTTGTCACAGAGGAGCCGAGTTCCTGACATATGACATTGTACGTTCCCCAGAACCAATCTGAGGTGAGCAACTCGATCGCCCTTTTCATAGTTATCGACGGCGGTGCGCAGTGCGCCCGTTCCACCCGCCGTTGCAATCGCGCCGAGATAGCCTGCAGGGCGATTGCCTGCAAACAGTGATGTCGATCGCTGCCTCCAGATATTCCGGCAGACCGGAAATTGGTGCATAGGCGATATAATCCTCGATGGAAAGACTGCGAAATACGCGCTCAACCGTGGGGAGATGAGCCAGTTTTCCTGCATCATCCATCACTGCGCCAATGGTCGCATTCACGACACGCTCTTCGCCATGTACTGCGACTGCTGCGCGGCATGCAGCAGCAGCGCCAAAAATCGCATCCTGAGTCTCCTTGATGCCGCATGTGATGCCGCCATCTGAATAGCCATTTGTATACGCTCTCCTTTGCATTTTTGAAAGCACGGACTTTTTAGTCCGGTGCTTTTTCCATATACGTTATGATGATAGCTTGTTATACTACCCATGTCCACATCATAGATAGGGTGTATACAAGTATTCTTATGCTGCTCCTGGGAAGAACTCGTCGTGAATACGGTTGACCGCATCCTTCACACTGCCCCCTTGATGAGACATGAGATGCTGATTTCGAGGTGCTGATGATTTCAATGTTGATATCAGCATTCGAAAGCGCACCGAACATGCGTGCCGCGATACCAGGATTGCCTAGCATACTCGCGCCAACGATGGAAACCTTTGCTACATCGTTGTCAATGGCGACCGCAGAGGCCTTAATTTCACCCGCAATTCCCTCAACTACCTGGCGAGCCTCTTCGGCATCAATCGTGGCAACCGTGAATACGACATCCGTCACGTTTGACTCTGCACTGCGAACGCTCTGCACAATCATGTCAACCACTAATGTTTGCGTCTGCAAGGGCAGAGAAGATCGTGTGAACGATTCCGGGGACATTGGAAACACCAAGGACGGTGATCTTGGAGACATGTTCGTCGCGCGTAACGCCGCGAATGATAAAGGACTTTTCTTCCACTGTGTATTCCTCCCCAATGATGGTACCTGGCTCCGAAGTAAAGGTTGAACGAACGTGAATGGGGATTCCATAGAGCTGCCCATCTCCACGGGAGCGCGGCTGCATGACGCCAGCACCGAGACGCGCCATCTCCAGCATCTCATTGTAGGTAATTTCTCATACGGCGAGCACCCTTTGCAAACGCGCGGATCCGCCGAGTAGATTCCGTCAACATCGGTGTAAAATCTCGCAGGTATCTGCCCGATGGCACCGGCAATTGCAACCGCAGAGGTGTCCGAGCCGCCACGTCCGAGGGTGACGGGATTGCCAGCGTCATCCGTTCCCTGAAAGCCTGCAATGACGACGATGTTGCCCTTGTTTAGTTCTTCATGAATACGCTCTGGATGGAGTCCGAGGATACGCCCTTTGTATGGGCACTGTCCGTTCGCATACCCTGCCATTGCTCCTGTGAGAGAGATTGCGGGCTGTCCCATGGAATGAAACGCCATTGCAAGAAGCGCAATGGAGACCTGCTCGCCTGTCGTCATGAGCATATCCATTTCGCGTGCATAGTGATAGGGCTTTTCTACAACTTCTCCGGCGAGGGCGATGAGATTATCCGTTGTGTCACCCATTGCCGATACGACCATGACAATGCGGTCATCGGGGCTTTATCACTCAAAAATTCGCTTTTGCTACATTTTTAATTTTTCAGGCGTTGCCACGGAGCTGCCGCCAAATACAATTAGTGCCATATAATGTCCCCTATGGTTTGATGTGATTCCCCTATAATGGTGAATGCTTAACGCATTATAGCGTAAATCATGTGAAGCATTTCAATAACCCCTTTCTTTTGCCTTTTGTCTCGCCACATTCTTCGTTTGTGGGGTTTTTCTAAAAATATGGTATAGTATTGATCATAATGAAAAATAGAGTAAAATCATGACTCGAAAGGAAAATATAATGACGGATCATGACAACATAATCGATATTCCAAGCTCCAGTGGTACCCAGGGCGAATCTAAAAATAGGGAGTAAACCCTTGTATTTCATGGTCGCAAGGTTTTTCTTGTCTCCCGTTTTAATAAAATGTCTCCATTCGTCTCCCAATTTTCGAGGGAGACAAACGGGAGACGTGTGCTTTACAGTACGTTCTTCACTTTGCCCGAGATGATCTGCACGGGGACGGCCTGCATCTCCGGGCGGTTCTCGATGTAGCGGAGCGTTGTATCATAGTCCGAGTGCCCCGCGCGTGCCACGATGTCATTCGGAGCCGCCTGCGACTCTCCGAGCATGGTGAGGTTCGTGTGCCGCATGCAGTGAAAGTCGAAGTCTCGGACACCGAGTTCGCGGATACGCTTTGCACCGATAGCCCTAAGGTTGTTGGCTTGATGTACTTTCCATTCGGCTGCGTGCAGATGATATCGATGCGCGGTCCCGGGCGGGATACCCCTTCTCCAAGGACACAATCTTTTTGATGTCTCGTCCTTGATAGTCTTTTTGCCGGGACAATGTAGTTATAAAAGTAATCCTCTCCGTAATAGAGTTCATTCTTTGCCTGCTGTCGCTTCCAACGCTGCAGGAGGGGAGAATGACCTGTGCATCGAAGGAAAGCGTCCGACGGCTGCTGTCAGTCTTGAGATCACAGACATAATGCAGTCCAACCTTTCCACGCATAGCAAGCCGTTGTATTTGCTGCGTGATGGCAATCGTCACGCGCTGCATATTGCAATTATCCCATGAGAGACAGAGTGCCTCGCCGATGCGCGTACCGAAAATAGAGACCAATGACAAGCGGCATGTGGAACGTCGAGCCGAACGGATGCCGCTGGAAGATCAACGCAAGCTCGTTGTCCTCGATGCGACGGCGTGGCCGTCGGCGGCTGAGAGGGCAAACTCTTTGCCCGGCACCTTGATAAGGCGTGCAGGATTCTCCCGCAGCAGTTCCATCGGATAGATCGCATAGTCGAGTGCCGTGGAGATGTTGCTGAGGGATCCGAGCGACAGTCTCATAGGCATAGCCGTCCTTGCGCTTCTGATGAACGAATCGGTCGATGATCGCAGGTGTAAGAGAGGATAGCCGGTACTCACCGAGTGCGGGCTTGATGTGCAGTCGGATATTCTTCTCGCGCAGCTCCAGTGTGTTGTTGCGCGCGGAAAGGCGTGTGCGTTCGTACCAAATATCGAGATAGTCGGCAAAGCTGATGCTGGCATCGTTCTTCTTTTGCACCGCCGCCGATGTAGGCATTGTAGGCCTCTACTCCGGCCATCAGTGCATCCTGCTCTGTGGCATATCCGCCGCCTTTCGCCGCGACGGCGCTTTGCCGTCGACCTTGCCTTCTCGAAATAGTATGCCCACGATGCTCCGCGTTGCTTTACGCGGACGTGATCGAGTGGATTATTTGATTTTTGACGATGATAAAAAGCCTCCCATGTTGAAAAATTGGAGGCTAATCCCATATAATAGGTGTTGGCGTAGATGTGATTAGCCTCACATTTATTCTTGAACCGTCCGGAGGTGGTGCCCAGGGCGGTTTTTATTTTGCAAACATCTCTATACGTTTCCGTTCATCTTCCTGCAGCTCCTCCGCAAAGGCGGTGAATCCCCGCAAAATCCTCCGTATTGAGATAGTTGATGTACCCTTGCGTCGATCCACCGGAATCACGATCGGCGTTATCTCTTCGAGGAAACAGCTATACACCATCAACGCACGTCCAACACGTCCATTGCCGTCCGGGAATGGATGAATATGCTCGAATGCGATATGTTGGCGACAGATAGCGAGTTCCTTATCTGAATCGGATGCAGCGGCGTCCATCTGTGCAGCGAGATTGTCGATCCAGTCCGTCAGTGCAGAAGGGACAAGGTAAGGCGGTGTCGGTGTGAAGTCTGCTCCGATGATCATATTCGGGCGCTGCTTGAACTGTCCGGGTACGCTCTCGATCGCATCCTTGCAGAGGATTGCGTGCACCTCGCGGATCAGAGAGAGGAGAGCGGTGCCAGATGTCGACTGTTCGACGAGAAAAGTCATGAACGCCTTTATAGTTCAGCACTTCGTTCAGCTCGCGCATATCCATTGCTCGCGGACATAGCCATCAACGAGGACGCTCTTTGTCTCGCCCTGCGTCAGCGTATTTTCGCCCTCGATCGCGGTGGAGTGATGCGCCATCCGCACCATGAGATCACTGAGATATTCGGGTGAGTATGTCATCGTGAGCCTCCTTTCTACATTGGCTCTATATCCATATTATTTGAATTTCTTAAAAGGTTCACCCATACTGAAACAATCGCATCAGTCTTATTTGTATCAATGATCTTTCGCTTTAGCCCCTTTAGCTAAAGGAACCTTATAGCCTCTTTAGGTAATTGAATGTTATATTTCTGAGCAAAACTTTCTAGTTGTGGAATAAGCGGCATATTTTGATCTGGGATAAATTCATCTTCTATATCCCTGAACAATCGAGTAATGCCTTGTTCTAGACACCTGAATGGAATAATATCCTCTATTTCAGAATCGTTTAGATCAAATACATCTTTTATCTCGATGATCTTCTTTCGATCCCGCATATAACTCTTAAGGAGCGCTGTAATCTTGTCCAGATTTATCTGAATCAACAACAATGTATGGCAAGTCATTGCTCGGGAGACATTAAGCTTGCCACTGGACGAATTGACTTTACTCCGCTGACAGGGATAAAAATAATCTCTTTTTGAGGGGCGAGCTTATTTCTAATAAGGAATAACTTTATCGCATTTAGATAATATTGATCAGATACACCTTCAACAATGATAGGCATACATCCTTGGAGCAATATATCTGAGACACTCAGCCCCTAATGCGGCATGAACTGCTATATTGATGTCGAATGTTTGGGATCTTGTGTTGCTCTTAGATCATCTGATAATACAGTGTCCGCTATCATCGACATAGGCTAACTTTACATTATCAATATTGTCTGTATCAACTAAAAAGGGGGAGTGAGTGGTATGTATAATTTGGATTGTTTTCTGCCAAACTTTGGAAAAATGAACTAGATCCTTTTGAGCCAACGGATGCAGGGAGAGCCCTGCTTCATCTAAAAGAAGAATAGCATTTGAAAGAGTTTCTGCTGTCTCCACTAAAAACGTTAGGTAAAAACTTAGAAACCACTGCAACCCTGTGCTTCGAGACTCCAAATCAACTTTAGCAGGGCGCTTCTCATCTGATACCCATATTTTTGAAAGAATATCCGTCTGCACGAAGTAAAAATCATAGGTTCCTTGTTTCCACCAGTCACGAAATTTTGCAGTTAATTTTGCGGAGGCAGAGTCTAATAAAAACAGTTCGCTCATTTTTTTCTTGCTGAGAAGTCTTTTAACTGTTCATCGCTAGGGTTGGATACTGGGTTTCCATAACCGTCAAGCATAATGTCTTTTTCCAAGTTCAAGGATTTCTTGAGGTTTCAAATTGATAAAGAAAACAGAATGCGCAGTGTCCTAACTTTGGCGGCGGTAGTTCCAGTCAGATCGGTTCTATTCATATCGTTTATTACAGTTGGTAAATAGATTTCAGAGTCCAGATTACCATAGTTCGAATAATAAAACGAAGTGGGGAATGGCGGGCTTTGAGTGTTTTTGAAAATAATTCCCAGCATAAATTATATCTTCTTTAGTTAAAATATCCGTTTCGCAAATATCAAACAGCGTATCAAAAGAATCTCCATAATCTACTTCTGAAAATGCAGAGAGTTCTACGATATATCTTTACTGCAATATCTTTTGTTAGTGTTTGTGTTTTAGCGATGCTTGAATAGAGCTGCTTTACGGAAGATACTAATGTTTTTGTTGCTCATCAGACAAATCCTCTGGAATATTATCATTGCTAAAAATCCTTCAAAAATCGCTGTAATGCATCCTGTAGTTTTTGGGGAGGGAGTGTTTTGTATTTTTAAATTGGGAAACCCCAAAAATACCTGCCAGAATAGTATCTACCAAAAATGTAATGTGTAAAATTCTTCTTCCTCGAAAGGGCCGTATTCAACTAGCTTCTCTAAAAGGCCTTTTGTCCTCTGATAAATCCCAATATGTCTCTATAAAGGCCATCTTTTGCATGAATCCTTGAGCTCAGCATATCTTTCTGCGGAAGATCAGCAAGCAAATTTATCTTTCCGTCATCAGTAGCCGGGTTTAACTTCCAAAGAGCTAACAGGATGTTTGACTTGCCGGATTCATTCACACCAATAATATTTGTGATGTCGTTCACATCAACCCATGTGCTATCATCTATGGAACGAAAGTTTTTACTCTAAAACGGGTTAATTTCACAATAGACATTCCCTTTCACATAGATTTTTGATATAATGAAATCGTTAAGCAATCGTGCTGGGGCATGCAGCACTTTTTATGAACCTATGCAGCGCAGCGTGGAGAAAAAGTATGCTAGACGGTTGCTTTTTCCTGTTTTATCCAAATATAGCTGTCCTTTTAGGACAGCTTTTTATTTTAGAGAGATCACACCTCTATCCAAAAATATCAAAATCAGGCGGATCCTCCGGTGGTTCCGGCAGCTCTATCGGCGGACTCTCACTCTGCCAATCTGAAAGGAGCTGAGCGTGGTAGAACGCAGATACCCCGCCACAATGTGTGCAATAGCGTGCATTGAGGGCAGGGGAGCACCGCAAGCCTGATCAACCGCAAGGACACGATCTCCATGAGGCGAGACAGTATCTTCCGGCACAGTAGTTGTACACAGGCGCGCTGCAGATCTTGCAGTAGCGATCCTCGGGCGTAGATCCTCATTGTCGCAGCGGATACAGCGGATAATTTGATTCTGCTCGTTCACGGGGTACTTCTATATTGCACAACCAGCTCTCCTCTCAAGCCATCGGCCGCCAACACCATCAGTGGAAGCCGCTCATTAAACCATTGTAGACGGTCGTTGCCGCACATCGGGCAGAACTTTGCATCCGTACCGACAAACATGTGCCTACATCGACCGCAGTACTTGGCGTATAGAAAATCAAAAACTGTTCATGATAAAATCGAAAGTCACTAGAATAGTAAGGATTATCGCGTCGCTCCTGCATCTTCTGAACGAGCTTCGAGCAGACCGTAGCCGCTTCATACGTGATATTGCAAACGCTCTGAATATCATCGATACGAGTGCAGCCAGTGAACACGAACGGGATCGGCGGGCGGATCAGCTCGCCGGCAAACGTCGTCAGCTCTCTCCTGCGGGTCATTCTTTCGATTCGTCATATAGCGTGGGCGCATACTCACATTCTTCAAGTGACCCAAAAGCAATGTGCCCAAGTTCGTGTGCGATGGTGAAATTGATCCGTGCTTTCGGTGTACGGGCGTCATCATAGAAAATAATATAGCTGTCGCCATCGCCCTTGTAGCAGAATCCGTCCACATCCACACGGTTGATCTTCTCTATGATTTCGGTAAATCCGTAGCTGCGTGCCTCGGTATAGGAGACAACCTGGATATAAAGATTATTGCAAACAAAGAACGGATTGATTGGCAAGAGTGAAGATCGGCGGCAAACATCACTGCGCGCCCAATACAAGATCTCAGAGAAACGCAAATACCATCATCCCTTTGGCGTATTCTTCTTTAGAAAGAACTCAGCCATATCCGCCAGCGTCTTCAAATCCTCGGGCGGAAGTTCCTCTCGGCGCGTAACAGGATGGACGTATGGCTTGGGTCTTGCTCATCTCGCCCAAGTAAAGTATCCATATTTACATTGAAGAAATCAGCGAATAGCTCTAATGTTTCAAAGTTCGGCTCACGGCGTCCAGATTCATACATACCGAGGGTACTTCTACTGATACCCGTAGCATTCGCTAATTCTTCTGCGTAAGGCCTCTGTTTTTGGCGCAAGCTCGCAATACAAGGTGGAAAGGCATGAACACACCTCCTTTTTCTTTGAGTCTATCACACTCGCGTCAATCTTCAACACGTTTTGTGAGAAAAAATGTCGCGAAACGTGTTGACACAAAACGCGACAAGTGATAAAGTATGTGATAAGAATGGAGGGGGTGATATGGTGTTTAATAGACCACGTATAGCAGAAAGGCTTCGGGACCTACGAGGGCGACGTACACTAAGGAAGTGTCGAATGCTTGTGGTATCAGCCCTTCGACGCTAAGCATGTACGAGAACGGTGAGCGAGTGCCTCGAGATGAAGTTAAAATCCGTCTCGCAAAGTTTTATTCTGTTTCCGTTGAATCTATTTTTTGACTAGATATGTCGCGAAACGTGACAAAACCAAAAGGAGGAAAACAAATGAGCAACAACCAGAAATATCCGCGCTGCCGTGCCCGCACCGTCGCTGAGATCGTACAGGACATCCGCATCACCGCAGCCGCACTCCGTGAAATCTTTGGCATCGAGCGTCATGTCGCAATCAACAAGGCGGTCTGCCTCGCTGAGGAGGCCTACGGACTTGAGATGTCAGCAATCAAGCCGCTTGTCTATGGACCCGTGAAAGGAGCAAACGGATGGCAAATATCACGACGATCGGCAATGTACGCGGCTACATTGCCAAAGATGGCAACGCTTGCTGAACGCTGAGGACGTGGCGCGTGGTTGGGGATTTACACAGGAGAAGAACGGTGTTGAATACGTTCGCTGGGAAACAGTTAATACTTATCTCAAGGAGTTTGGATTTTCCCAACTTGTTGGGAAAAGATAGCTTCCTTCCCGAGAACATGGTCTATCGTCTCGGATTCAAGGCGAACAACGAACGGGCGCAAGCGTTCCAAGCGAAACTTGCCGACGAGATTCTTCCCGCAATCCGCAAGACAGGCAGCTACACCGTGCCGAAACTCGAAAAAGAACCCGAAGTACCGTACCCGCATGATCGGGACAGCAGTGCGGGATGTTCGCAGCACGGCGGCAGAACTGCAGAAACTCTTCGGCGTCAAGGATGGCATCGCACTCGCCAAGGCAACAAGCATGATTGAGCGAGCGTACGGTGTCGAGATGCCCGAGGTCAAAGGAACTCATTCCTCCGGCAGAGCATGACACGGGCTTTCTTAATCCTACTGCGATCGGTGCAAAGCTCGGCATCAGCGCAAAGGATACCAACCTGCTCCTCAAGAATGCGGGTCTCCAGATGAAGATCGGCAAGGAATGGCGCATTACAAAACAAGGGCAAGAATTACGGTGAGGAAATGCCGTATGAGCGCAACGGGCATAGCGGCTATCAGATTCGTTGGAACGAGTCAGTGATCGAGGCACTGCGGTAACTGTCGGCAACAACCGTGAAAGGAGGAATGCCGCAGCAGTAAATCATCGGACGGTTGAGTATGATGTGAGGCTAAACAAATAGAACGGAGGTGCAATGATGGACAGTGCAGCGATGGAGTCCATCATCGCCAGTGCGATCGAGCGCGCAAGCAGATCGGTCGCAGTTGTGCGGGAGTGTCAAACACCAGACGAACTCCTGACAGTGGTCGAGGTTGCCGCAGTGCTCGGCGTTGGTAAGAACTACGCGAATATGTTGGTGCAGTCCGGCATTATTCGCGGGCATCAAGCTGAACGGGATGAAGGTGCGCCGGCGTGAATTGGAACGCTGGATGGCTGCTATGGACGGGATGGACTTGGAGGATCCTCGAATCCCGTCCCGATCGAGAGAAAGGAGGCGGTCGCGTGAGCGGCAAAGAAGGTGATTTGCCGGGATGCTGCATCGCAGGGTGCGGCAATCCTGCTCGCGGGAGCCTGCAGTCAACAGCCCGATGGACGGAACGCCGTCCTCGTCGAGGAGATTTACGTGGTCAAGAGTGGCGACACACTCTGGGACATCGCGGAGACATATCTCCGCAAGAATACCGGCACGCGCCGGTACATTCTCGAATACAAGAGCGGCATCGAGGAGCTGAACCCGTGGCTGCTCGAACGGCACGGGTTAATCTATCCGGGTGACGAGCTGCGGATGACATACTGGGTGAAAGGAGATCAGAATGAAGGGTGAGTGGAAGATTTCGAGCCAGTATCTTGGCGGGCGAAAGGTCTATCAGGTCTACCGCATCAAGGATATGCGCATCGTCGATCACAGCGGTAACCGCGAGTATGCAGGTGGCCTGACCAATGATGAGGCCGAGGCGATGGCACTTTGCGGAGAAAACTGAACAAGGAGGAGGCAAGTAACGTCTAGCTGGCAGGTGGAAGCGTTTAGCTTGTACGGAGAAGGCGGACCGACTCGCCGATACCAGGTTTTTCGCTTGATCGACCCCGAGGGACCGAGTTTCGGAAAGAACAAGGAGACCGCCGGCATCTATCTGAAAAGAGCGAAGCCAATGCAGCAGCAAAGCGCTTGAACAGCGAGAGCACATCATGAATTACCCTGGGCGCGGGTGTCTCACCCTGTACGACTGCGATATGTGATGGATGTCCAGGCATTCCGTGTACACGGGAGGAGCGTGCACTATTAAGGATGGCTCTCCCAAAAGCATATAGAGAAAAAGAACCCGCAGCAGCCGAAGCCAATGCGGAAACAAGAAAGATTTACAGTTAAAGTATAGCACAAATCATGGAGGATTTACAACATGACAATCAACATTAACCTCACTGGTATGGATCTCGCGGCGGCGGGTAGGCGAGGGCGTGACCGCTCGTGAATGCCTGCTCGGCGTTCGCCGGTGCATCGCTCGGCACGGAGATCGAAGTGCCGGACAAGCCGCACACGGCGACAACGGGCGACAGCATCGTCGTGCCGGAGAAGGTGTATGTGGATGAACCGATTCCGGCGAAGCCGGAACAGACGGCACCTACACCGCCCGCAGCGCCTGCTGGATCGGAGACCACGGTACCCGCTGCGCCTGTCGCCCCTGCGGCACCTGCTCCCTGCCTCGGTACCGCCCGGCGCCGTTCCGACGGCTGATGCACCGACCTATACGATCGAGGAGCTGCAGCTGGCGTGCGCACCACCGACAGATGCCAATCGAATGGGCGAGCTGCAGGCGGTCTGTACCAAATATGGTGCGGCATCGCTCCTCGATATCCCGAAGGAGCAATACGGGGCACTCGCCGCCGATCTGCGTGCACTGGGGGCGCGTCTCTGATGGCCGCCACAGCGCACGCCCTTCTCAGCGCATCGAGCGCACACCGCTGGCTTGCCTGCACTGCCGCGCCGAAACTCGAGGCGGAGTTTCCCGACACGACGAGCACGTACGCCAAGGAAGGCACTCGCGCATGAGATCTGCGAACTGAAGCTGACGAAGTACATCACAACAATGCCGCGCGGGACGTATACGAAGAAGCTCAACTCACCAGAAGCACGAACTTTACGATCCAGAGATGGACGAGACGACGGACACCTATCTTGACTATAGTGAAACGGACGGCACTCGAGTTACTCGGTGCCGCCGAGCATCCAGATTGAGCGGCGTGTGAACTTTTAGCGACTACGCCCCCGACGGTTTCGGCACGGCGGACTGCCTCCCTGCTTGCAGGAGATACGCCGCACGTCATTGACTATAAGCACGGCAAGGGCGTTGTCGTCGATGCGGATCACAATCCGCAGATGATGCTCTACGCACTCGGGGCGATGCACGACTTCGCCCTGATCTATCGCTTCAAGATTGTCAAAATGGCGATCGTGCAGCCGCGCGTCGGCAGTATCAGCGAGTTCGCCTGCACAGCGGACGAACTTCTGCACTGGGGTGAGACGGTCGTGAAGGTCAAAGCGGCGGAGGCTCTGGGAGAATCCTCGTCTTTGCAGCGGGCGAGCACCGCCGTTTCTGTCGAGCAAAGCAGCAATGCAAGGCGCGCTGTGAGTACTACGATGCGGCACTGAATACAATTCCCCTGCACAGAGATCCGAGACTAATTACACTAGAGGATTTGAGCCTACCTCAAGAGTGCTGGAGAACTCAAGAAATGGGCAGAGGATCTCCAAGAATACGCCCTCAGCGAGTGCCTTGCCGGGAGCAATGTCCCCGGCTGGAAAGCTGTGGAGGACGCGGCAGCCGATCCTTTACGGATATGGATGAAGCCTTCGCCATCCTCGAGAAGGACGGTATCGAGGAATGCTCTGCTCTGGGAGCGCAAGCCGCTGACACTCGCGCAGGTGGAGAAGACGGTCGGCAAGAAGCGTTTCGCGGAACTTGTCGGCACGATGGTGGTCAAAACTCCGGGCAAGCCAACGCTCGCCCCGGAGTTCTGATAAACGTCCTGCGGTCACGAACGAGCCGCAGGCAGCAGATGTGTTTTCATAAGGAACAAAAGGAGAAAAAGAACATGAGTTACCAAATGCGACCTCGGATGTACTGCTGCGGAACGTGCGTCTCGTACGTCCGGTTTGACAAGGCGGTCTCTGCGCAACCCCGGGCAGGAGAAGAAGTACAGCTGCACGATCCTCGTACCGAAGACGGATCTGGCGCAGAAGCAGGCGATCGATAGCGCCATTGAGGCCGCAATCGCCATCGGCCGTGAGAAGTACGGCAACGCCGTTCCCCGAAGCCCAAGACAGTAATCTGGGACGGCGACGGCTACACGCAGTCTGGCAAAGAGTTTGGCCCCGAGGCAAAGGGACACTGGGTGTTCACCGCGGGTCTTGCAGAGGCACGCGGTCCTGTGCAGGTGGTTGACCTGAGCCGCAACCCTGATCCTCAATCAGAGTGAGATCTACAGCGGGATGTACGCCAACGTCCTCGTCAATTTCTACTTACAAGAATGAATCCGTCGGCGTCGGCGCTGGGCCTCGGCCCCGTGCAGAAGGTCGCGGATGGTGAGCCTCTGGGCGGTGTCCTTCCTCGGCAGATGATGTGTTCGGCGCTCCGGACGCGGCGGCACCGATGGCAGGGGCAGACGCACACAGCAGGTGCTCCGACGTATGCACAGCCGAGCGTGCCGCCTGCCGTCGCCGCTGCGGCTACATCGCTGCAGATCAACCCTCTGACCGGCGCGCCGATGTAACCCGAGGATCTGAGGACGAGGGGGCAGCCGCCCCTTTTGAGGACTTATTTATGCGACATCTATCCATCGATCTTGAAACCCTACAGCGAAAAACGACATCAAGCTGGGCATCCCTAAATATGTAGAGTGTCCGAACTTCAAAAATACTACTATTCGCATACGCATGGGACTTCGGCGAGGTGCAGGTCGTCGATCGGGCACACGGGGAGGAAGTTCCCGCCGACGTGATCGACGCGCTCACAGATCCAGAGGTCACGAAGCACGCATTCAACGCGGCGTTTGAGCTGCACCGTCTGCACCGCAGCGGTATACTGACTCCCTTACAGGCAATGGGCGTCACGCAGCTCCATGGCCTCTATCTCGGTTATCCCAAAAGCCTTGACGGCATCGGCAAGGCCTCGGGCTACCGCAGGACAAGAAAAGAGCGCGAGCGGCAAAGCCCTCATCCGATATTTTTGTTCTGCCGTGCAAACCGACGAAGCGCAACGGGGGCAGGACGCGCAATCTGCCGGAGCACGATCCCGACAAGTGGGAGGCGTTCAAGGCGTACAACGCGCAGGACGTTGTGACAGAGATGGAGGTCTGCCGCCGTCTTGCGGCGTTCCCCGTTCCCGACGCGCTGCAAGCAGAATGGGTGACTGACCAGAAGATCAACCGGCACGGGGTTCTCCTCGACCTGGATCTCGTACGCGGGGCGCTCCAAATCGACGCCGACGAAAAGCAGCATCTTATGCAGGAAGCCGCAGCGATCACGGGGCTTGACAACCCAAACAGCCGCGATCAGCCCTCAAATGGCTCAACGACAACACGAACGTCGAAATGGAAAAAGTTGACAAGCGAGAGCGTCGCCGAGGGCGCTCGAGGTCGCTGACGATACCGCAGCGAAGGTGCTGGACATCCGCAGACGGCTCTCCAAGACCCTCTGTCAAAAAGTACGAGATGATGAATGCCGCCGCGGGCGAGGATGACCGCGTACGTGGGTGTGCTTCAGTTCTACGGCGCGAATCGCACGGGCAGATGGGCGGGGCGGCTCATCCAAGGGCAAAATCTGCCGCGCAACTATTTGAGGAACCTCGATCTTGCCCGTGATCTCGTACGGCGGAGCAATCGGGAAGCGGTGGCGATGCTTTTTCGGTGATGTGGGTGATACGCCTCACAGCTCATCCGCACGGCGATTATCGCACCCGAGGGAAAACTGCTCTGCATCTCGGACTTCTCCGCGATCGAGGCGCGTGTGCTTGCATGGCCTCGCGGGGAGAAGTGGGTGCTCGAAGCGTTTGATCGAGGAGAGGACATCTACCGCGCGACAGCATCCAGTATGTTCCACGTCCCCATCGAAAAACACGGCGCGAACAGTCACCTGCGGCAGAAGGGCAAGATCGCAGTGCTTGCAAGCGGGTATCAAGGCGGTCCGAACGCACTCATCAGTATGGGTGCGCTCAAGATGGGGCTTACCGAGGAGGAGCTGCCCGAGATCGTCGAGCCGCTGGCGCGGAGGCGAACCCGCGCATCGTGGATTTCTGGCAGAAGGTCGAGAACGCCGCACTCTGCGTGATGAAGACGGCGCGTCCCGTCGGACTTGACCCCGGCATCATCTTCGCACGAGAGAGCAGTCCTGTCGATGGCAGCGACTTTCTCACGATCACACTCCCTCAGGGCGAAAACTCTTTTACCCGAGTCCATATCTCGCGGTCAACGATCGTGGCAAAGAGGCACTGCACTACCGTACGCAGATTGGCGCGAACTGGGGATCGAAAAGCACCTACGGCGGCAAACTCACGGAGAATATCCACAGGCGGTTGCTCGTGACTGTCTCGCTGCAGCGATTACTAGCGCCTCGCGGATGCGGGCTATCGCATCGTCGTGCACGTCCATGATGAGGTCGTGATCGAGATCGACGAACTGGATCCGGAGGAAACACTTGCGGAGGTCAACGCCTTTCATGGGCGACCCGCCGCCATGGGCATCGGGGCTGCATTTGACCGCAGCGGGATTCACCAGCAAATACTATATGAAAGACTGAGGGAGGCGATGAGTTGCAAAACGATCGCATCATACATATCAGCGTCGGCCGAAGTCGTACCTCGAAAGAGTGGCAGCGCACCGAGTATCTCTGGAGCGAATTTGTCGAACGGCTCCGCACACCTGCACGGACGGATGAAACCGTTGAGAATACCACGCCCCGCCGAAGAAGGAGCAGGGCAGACTCAAGGACGTAGGCGGCTTTGTTGGCGGCACGCTGAAAGGTCTCCAGCGCAAGGCGGCGAATGTCGAGAGCCGCGACCTCATCACGCTTGACCTTGACGCCATCGCACCGGGGAGACGCAGAGCGTCATCCGCCGCATCGCAGGTCTCGGCATCGCCTACGCCGTCTACAGTACGCGCAGCCATACCGAGCACCATCCACGGCTGCGCGCCATCTTCCCAACCGATCGGAGCGTCACGGCGGACGAATACGAGCCGATCGCACGCAAGATCGCAAGCCTCATCGGTATCGACCTTGCGACCCGACGACGTTTGAGGCTAGCCGTCTCATGTTCTGGCCGAGCTGCAGCAAGGGATGCAATCTGTGTTTTCTGCTGCGAGGATAAGCCATTCCCCATCCGCAGATGGTCTCCTTAATGCCTACGAGAACTGGCACGACGTGCGGACATGCCGCAGGTGCCGGGCGCAAACGAGGCGAAGGAGCGGCTGGCACTCTCCAAGCAGTCGGATCCGACGAAGAAAAACGGGCATCGTCGGCGCATTCTGCCGCGTCTATGACGTTCTCGGGGCAATCGAGGCATTTATCCCGCACGCATACGAACCGACGGACAACAGCGACCGCCTGACGTTTGCAACAGGATCCACGGTCGCGGGCGCAGTGCTCTACGACGACAACAAGTTCCTGTATTCGCATCATGCGACCGATCCGTGCAGCGGGCAGCTGGTCAATGCGTTCGACCTCATCCGCCTACATAAATTCGCCGAACTGGATGAACCGGGCGAAAAGAGGAACGCCAAACAACCGGCTGCCTTTCGTTTCTCGCAATGCAGAAGGAGGGCACTCGCAGATGCAGCCGTCGCCACGGAGCTGCAAACGGAGCGTGCGGCACAGGCGGCGGACGTGTTCGGGATGGCAGAGCCCTCGGAGCACACAGGCACGGGCGGCGGGGCGGAGTCCCCTGCGGTCGATGTGAACTGGATGCGGACGGCAGGAATCCAGTTTAGCGACACGGGGAAGCCGAAAAAGACAATGGACAACATCGTGCGGATTCTTCGAATGATCCGCTGCTGAAAAGCAGAATCGCCGTCGAGAAGTTCTCCTGCGGATGCTTGTCCTGGTACACTGCCTGAATCCGTCGGACAAGCAGCGCGTGTGGTCGGATCACGATGATGCGGGCGTGCAGTGGTACTTGGAATACCGCTTGACATCACCGGCAAGGACAAGATTCTCAGCGCAGTCTCAGCTTGCCGCCGAGCAAAACGGATTCAACGCCGTAACGCAGTACCTTGAGGGACTAACGTGGGACGGTGCGGCGCGTCTGGATACACTCTTTCACGACTATCTGGGTGCCGTGATGAACCCTATACGCGGGCGGTCTGCCGCAAATCTTCGTGGCTGCCGTCGCGCGGGCGATGCACCCCGGATGCAAGTACGACTATGTGCCTGTTCTCATCGGGCGGCAGGTGCTTGGCAAGAGCACGCTTCTCGCGAAGATGGCACAGGACTGGTTCAGTGACAGTTTTTCCTCCTTCGACGGCAAGGATGCACTCGAAGGGATTCAAGGAAAACTGCTGATCGAGCTTGCTGAAATGACTGGCTACACGCGGTCAGAGGAAAAAACATGATCAAGCAGTTCCTCTCGCGCACGAGCGATTTCTTCCGTATGCCGTCTCGGACGCAGAGCAGCCGAATTTCCCGCCAATGCGTTTTCTTTGGATCAAGCAACGATCACGAGTTCCTAAAAAGATTCGACAGGAAATCGCCGCTTTTGGCCGGTGGACGTTGGGAAGTGTCCGGTGCAAAAGAGCATCTGGGAGGAGCTGCCGCACGAGGTTGACCAGATCTGGGCGGAGGCCGTGGCAAAGTTTAGGCAAGGCGAGGCTCTTTATCTGGATGATCAGGAAGTCATTCAGGCGGCATTAGACAAACCAAAGCGGGCACCGAGAGGTCAATATCAGGGAAGGCCTGATTGCCGAGTTCATCTCACGCCCCATTCCCACGAACTGGAACACGATGAAGCTGCCCGAGCGAAAAAAATCTTCTGGAGCGGCGTCATGGAGGATCGCGGCGACCTCATCCCGCGCGATCGGGTCTGCGCACTTGAGATCTGGTGTAGTGCTTCGATGGCGAGCCGAAGTTCATGCGGCGCGGCGACGCGAAAGAGATCAACAAGATCCTCGAAAACCCTCCCGAACACCGTCCGTGATGAGGGGACGCGCAGGTTTGGCTACTGCGGCGTTCAGCGGGGATTCCACATCATAAACTGAACAGGCGAAACACAATAGATGCGCGACGAAACAATGAATGCTCTTTTGTGTTTCTTCACTTTTATTGTTGCGCTTGCAAGTTGCGGGCTAAACCCTTATGGCTCTAAGGATTATATATACTATGTAACATGTAACATATATATATATATATTTATTAAATAGGGAATTAGGGGGCGATATACATAGCCTACACTGCCCTAATTTATATATCTATATACGAGCATGTGACATTGTTGAACTGAAAGGAGATCGGGATGAAAGAACGAGATATTGAAGTGTTGCTGCGCGATGGCGTCAAGCAGTTGGGCGGCAAAGCCTATAAATGGGCATCGCCGGGGAATGCAGGTGTGCCCGATCGTATTGTCATTCTTCCGGGCGGCAAGGTGATCTTTGTTGAACTGAAGCAGGAGAATGGACGGCTGACGCGGCTGCAAAAGGTGCAGCAGGAGACCCTTCGTGGAATGGGTGCCGCCGCTGTCACGCTTCGCGGCGCGGATGACGTGAAGATGTATCTCGATGTGCTGAAGGAGATGATGGAACGTGGAGCCAAAGCCGCACGCATATCAACGGTACTGCATTGACCGGCTCATCGCCGATCCGCGCGTTGCTCTCTTCTGGACATGGGGCTTGGTAAGACGATCATCACGCTGTCGGCGATCTATCACCTGAAATACGCGCAGTTCGCCGTCCGTAAGGTGCTTATCATTGCGCCGAAGAAGGTCGCTGAGGCGACGTGGCAGCGCGAGGCAGCGAAATGGGACGGGGTGCACATTCTCCGAATGCAGACGGTTCTCGGCACACAGGCGCGGCGGCTGAAAACACTGAATACGCCCGCCGACATTTACATCATCAACCGCGAGAACGTACCGTGGCTGGTAGAGCACTACCGGAACGACTGGCCGTTTGATATGGTGGTTGTGGATGAATCCAGCAGTTTCAAGAATCCACGCGCAAAACGATTCAAGGCTCTTTCGTATATGTACCCGCACATCAAACGGACGGTGCTTCTCACGGGGACGCCAAGCCCGAATGGGATCATCGATCTTTGGAGCCAGATATATTTACTGGATCGGGGGCAGCGTCTCGGCAGCACCTTCTCCGGCTTTCGTAATCGGTATTTTACGCCTGGGGAGCGGTCGCGTGACATCATCTATACCTACGACCCAAAAGACGGTGCAGAGGACGCTATTATGAGCGCCATCGGAGATATTGCGGTCAGCATGAAGGCCGCAGACTATCTGGAGCTGCCGCCCGTGGTCGAGGATACGATCCCCGTCGTACTGGATGCGAAGGCGCGCAAAGCGCATGACACGATGGAGCGGACGATGGTGCTGGAACTCCTGCAGAGCGGCGAGCAGATCACGGCAGCGAGCGCAGCGGCACTCTCGAACAAGCTGCAGCAGCTTGCCAACGGGCGGTCTACAACGAGGAGCACAGGCCTCATGCGGTGCATGACTGCAAGATCGAGGCGTTCATGGAGCTGATTGAGCAGCTGGGCGGGAAATCTGCGCTGGTTTTTATAACTTTCAGCACGATCTTTCGCGGATTGTGGAGGCACTGCGGGCAACAAACCTCCGTGTGCGGGTTCTGCATGGAGCAGAGGATGAGCTTGCATGGAATCACGGCGAGGTGGATATTCTGCTTGCACACCCCGCGAGTGCCGCCTACGGGCTGAACCTGCAGGACGGCGGCAACCACGTTGTCTGGTACGGACTGAACTGGAGCCTTGAACTGTATCAGCAGGCGAATAAGCGTCTGCATCGGCAGGGCAAACGCAGACGGTCATTGTGCACCATCTCGTCTGCACGGATACGCGTGATGAGGACATCCTGCGCGCGATTGGTATGAAGGAGCGGGCACAGGAGTTCGTTCCTGAGAGTCTCAAGGCTCGCATTGATAAGTACAGAGTGCATTGAGGAGGACTACGAAATGCTGACGTTTATGAAGAACGTGAAGAAATTTGTGGATCTGAAAAGCGAAAACGAAAAATTCCACGCGCTGCACTATACAGACAGTCGTGTGTATGCCTCGAATCCGTACATGATGGTCTGATTGACGGAGCCTTCGGCAAGGGTGGATCCTATGATTTTTTTGACGGGGGCGGAACTTGACGCAGAAATGCCGGATTTTGCGAAGGTGATTCTCCGGTTAAAGATACCTCCGCCTATGCCATCTATTCGGCGGCAGAAATTGAGGAGCTGCATACGTTCCTCAAAGGGGTGGTCGCTATGTCTCGCCAAGAGAAAGGATCCGCTGTCTGTGCAGCTGGAGTGGGGAGCCTGTGATTATGGCGTTCAAAGTACGCGAGCCGAAGCTGCAGGTACAGTATGATGCGGCATCGTATGCGAAGAACCATCCGCACGATGAACACGAAAAAGGCTTGTGCCAACGTTAAGTTCCTTGCCGATATCGTCGGTTACTTTCGCACAGCGCAAGACGGAGGTACGTATATATGCACCGCTTCGCGTATCGCTGCAGACGCCAATTCTCTTTACTGCGGAGGGCACAGGAGCAGTATTGAGTCAGCGGCGGATATGACGATTTATAAGCGTGATTAGGGAGGGCAGAGAAATGGCAGACACGAAATATCCGCAGAGCGCGGAGCCGAACGAGTACCGATACCTCGACTATCCGTGGTTGAATGAGGTCGCCACAGGTCTCACAGCAGGAGCAGAGAAGCATCCGGGTGAAACGTGGCGGGATATCCCTGCAGCCGAGCACGCCGCACGCGCACTGCGCCATCTCTCGATGTGGCTTGCAGGGGATCGGAGTGACAGCCATATCATCAACGCAAGCATGCGCTGCATGATGGCACGCGTAATGGAACGGGAGGAGTTGGAGCAGGCGAAGCGTAAGGAAGATGATCTGAGCGCTGGCTGGCTAATTTGCTGAGGATAAGGAGGAACGAGGTTTGACCGCAAAAGAATATCTGAGACGCATCCGCGATGCTGAGAGCGATCTGCGGAGCGCAGAAATGGATTACCAGCGTGCACGAGATGATGTTAGTGAATCTCAAGGCAATCGAGTACGACAAGGACAAGGTCAGCAACTCGCACATCGGCGATCTTTTCGGATGCAATTGCAGCGCTTTGAGAAATACGCTTCGCGTGTCAGTGAGCAATGGGATCGGCTGATTGTCACGCGCGAGGAGGCAAAAGCACAGATTGAGCAGATCGCGGACGGGCGTTATCGCGAAGTGTTGCATCGCCGCTATTTGCAGGGCGAATCGTGGGAATATATTGCGGTAGGGATGGGTTATGCATATCACCACATACACACAAATTACACGGGCAAGCTCTGAATGAGTTTGAGGGCTGTTTTTGAAAAATGGATACAAATGGACACAAAGACCTGTGATATAGTATAAGCTGTGAATAGTGAGGGTACTGCATACGCGGTGCCCTTTTTGTATGGAGTGTAGCGGGTCCTTCTGAGATTGGAGGCTCTGCGCTCGCTTACGATGCCCAAAAACGGGCTAGATACGGAAATTTTTTCTCAAGCAAGCCTTTGAGCACTTGAGAAAGAAATAGCTACAACAAATAGTAAAAATCCTATAAGTTATCATGTTTGTTTAGCATGAAAGGAGGAAAACCCGATGAAGGTGGCGGAAGACCCGAAAAAGATCACCGTCTCGCAGGCGAATTTTGCACGCGCTGTCGGGCTGACCTCCGGGCGTGCTCAGTCAGCTGATCCAGGAGGGCGTTGTCATCCGTGACGATAAGGATGCGCGTGGCGGCGTGTTCCTTGTGCAGAGCATCCGCAAACTATGATGCACTAAAAACCGCAGTCGCAAAGGAGAGGATGACGATGATCCGGACTATATCTCCGAGAAGGCAAAGCATGAACGCGTCAGGCGTGAACTCAGTGAGCTCCGTCTTGCACAGAGCGAGGGCGAGTGTCTCACGATGCGCGCACCGTAGAGATGGTCATGATCGAGATGTTGTCCAATCTGCGGGCGCAGCTCTCGGGCTCCCATCGAAAACTCGCACCGCTGATCGAGGGGCAGGGCAAAGACGATATTTATCAGACGCTCACCGTCGAGATTGAGGAAAAACTGTCCGAACTCAGTGAATACGAGCCGAACTTGTTCATGCAGGATGAGGCGGCGGAGGTGACCGATGAAAACAGCACTTGAACTGTGGCGCATCGTGTCACGAAAAAGGACTGACACCGCTGCCGAAAAACGACGGTCAGCACATGGGCAGATGAATACCGTATCCTATCGAGTACCTCGGCAGAACCGGGACGGTGGAAAACGAGCCGTGCGTCGTACCAGGAGGAGATCATGAACGCGTTCACGCAGCCGGGCATCCGCCGCGTCGTGGTGATGAGTTCCAGTCAGGGTAGGCAAAATCCGATGTCACGAATAACGTGATCGGCCGATTCGCGCACCTTGATCCGTGTGCAATTATGATGATCCAGCCGACCATCGAGATGGCGCAGGACTATTCTAAAACCCGTATCTCCGATGATACGCGACACAAAAAGTGCTGTCGCGTATTTTTATGACGTGAAGGACGGAGCGCAGCAGAACACGTCAAAGACACGCGACGGGAACAACACGATCCTCTCGAAGATATTCCCGGGAGGCCGTCTTATCATGTGCGGGCAAACAGTCCCGGCGGGGCTCGCATCGCGCCCTATTCGCATTCTCCTCGCCGATGAGGTCGATCGCTTCCCGCGTCTGCTGGCGGCGAGGGCGACCCTGTCGATCTGGCATCAAAGCGCATGACGACGTTTTGGAATCGCGTGATGGGGATAGTTCTCTACGCCGACAATCGTCGGAAGCAGCCGCATTGCGGCGGAGTACCAGGCAGGGGACACAGGAAGAGTGGCAGTATCAGTGCCCGAACTGTGGCGAGTATCACACGATCCGCTATCAGAAACGTGCACGCAAAGTACAGCGAGCATAAGGACGCACAGGGGCGCAAGACCGTTGTCATCGAGGATGTGCAGTGGCGCTGCCCTGACTGCGTGATTCTCTTTTGACGAAAAAGACGATGAAGGCGGCACCGCAGAAATATGTCGCACAGAATCCCTGTTGCCGTCAAGAACGGCATCCGCTCTTTTTGTCAATGCGTTCTCATCCCCGTGGATGACATGGAGCGAGATTATGCGTGAGTGGCATGAGGCACTCGGAGACCCTACGCGCGAGCAGGTCATCATGAACACGCGTTTCGGCGAGCTGTACGAAGAGCGCGGCGCATTTGACGACGGCACGATATTCTTCAGCGGCGCGAACAATATGGAGCGGAGTTGCCGAGCGGCGTGCTGATGCTGACGGCGGCAGTCGACGTGCAGGACAACCGCCTCGAGTATGAGGTATGCGGATGGGGCGAGGCAGAGGAGAGTTGGGGGATTCTCACGGATCCATTCCGGGGACACCGGACCAATGGCGGACGTGGGAGATGCTCGATGCGGTGCTCGATCGCACATACTTCTTCCGCAACGGCTTAGGGTCTCAACATCGTGCGTAGCTTCATCGACTCGGCGGACACTATACCGGGAATGTGATGCCTACCGTCAGCGGAACTATCACAAGCAACGTATCCCGATCAAGGAAGGGCGGCCCCGGCATCCCGCTCGTCTATAAAATCGGCAGAGCGCAGGGCGCAAGCGTACCGCTTGTCTTGCTTGGCGTTGACGACGGAAAGCAGCAGGTCGCGAACCGCCTATCCATCAATGCGCCGGGGGCATCCTATTTCCATTTCCGCTCGACGGGGACAATCCCCGCCTTATCGCGGGCTACGATCAACCCTCTATTTTCGCGGCCTCATATCGGAGCACAAAAAACAGGTGCGCCGGAACGGTGCCCTACGCACGATATGGAGACGACGCCGGGTGTACGAAATGAGCCGCTTGATCTGCGTGTTCATAATCTCGCCTGCATGCTGTCGCGTACCCCAGACTGGGCGCGCATAAAGGCAGCGATGCGGGGAGAGGAAGCGCCGCAAACGCAGAAAAAGAAAGACACAGCGGCAAAGAAAAAACAGCGCAGACAGCACGGCAGACGAATATATGGTGAGGTGATACGGATGGCAACAAAATACAGAACGAGCGCCTTGCGCAATATCTCGAGGCGGAGCGTGCAGTACTCAGGGGCAGTCGTACACCATCGGCAACCGCACCCTCACACGGGCGAATCTATCGACGATACGCGCCGCGATTGATAGCCCGATTGCGGGCGGAGCGACACTTGACGGCAGTGCGCTGGACATGCGCGGCATGAGCAAGCGCGTCGTTTTCGTGGATGGGAGGTGAACCGATGGCAAAGAAAAACGCCGCATCAGAGGAGCACAGCGAATAAAAGTCCAGAACAGCGGATACAGCGAGGGTGGCGCATCTCAGACAAGCAATATCCCTCAAAATGTGGAACCCTTGGAAACTCTCAAGCAAGTCCGACATCGACCAGAACCTCAACCCGCTCCGTAACCGTGCGGCGGATACGGCAATCAATACGCCGATCGGCGCGGCGGCATACAGTCCAGTGCAACGCACGCAGTTGGGACGGGACTGACGCTTTTCCCGCGGCCACGCTTTCTAAGCAGATCGGCATGAGTGCAGATGATGCGCGGCAGTGGATTCGCAGCGTGATGGCCGAGTTCCAGATGTGGGCGAGCTCCAAGAACTGCGATATATACCGCCGAAATAACTTACGACCCTGCAGCACATCGCCTACCTGTCCTACCTGATTGACGGAGACGCGTTCACGCCTTTCGGCGCAAGCCCCCGGCGGAGATGGCGACTGCACAGTTTACGGCTCCAACTGCTCGAGGGCAAACCGCGTCAGCAATCCACTTGATACAGGGCTTGCAAACCACATACGAGCGTTGAGATGAATGCGCCGATGGCGGGGCACCGTATCATCTCCGGTGTGGAGATTGATGCTGACGGGGTGATTGATGATACCGGGTGTCCAACAAAAGTCCCGCATGACTATACTGACACGCAGGGCGCGACAGAGTGGGTGAGAATCAAGGCATTCTGGGAAGGGACAGGATTGCCGAACATCCTGCAGATCTCGCCACATGATGTACGCGCGGACCAATATCGAGGCGTTCCGTATCTTGCGCCTGTACTCGAAACGCTCAAACAAATGAGTAGATTCACAACGGCAGAGCTTGCAAAATGCAATTGTGAAGTCCTTCTTTGCCCTGTTCTTCACACAGACATCGAACGTATCAGGGACACTGAACAGCATGCTCGGGAGTGCCTACTGACGGAGATCCGAACGAGCCTGTTGTAGAATGTCAATGATTACGCACTGGGACCGGCACGCTCAATGCCTGCCGTCCGGTGTGGACGTGAAATCAGTCAACCTGCAGGCGACGGACAGAGCACCTTCGGCGTATTCACGCAGGAGCTTGTCAAGCAAATCGGCGCGGCGCTGGGGCAGCCATGGGCATGAGGTCCCTGCGAAGAGTTTCACGAGTTCATACGAGTGCGAGCCGTGCAGCACTCTTGCAGGCGTGGGACGAATCACCGGATGCGGCGCGTGTGGTTCGCGCGCGATTTCGTCAGCCCGTCTATGAGGTGATGGCTTTGCGGAGGCGGTCGCACTCGGGCGCATTGACGCACCGGGCTTTTTGACGATCCCGCTCACGCTGCGCCGCATGGTGCAATGCAGAATGGTTCGGCCCCACAATGAGCATCCTTGACCCTGTGAAGGGACGTGAACGGCTCACACCTGCGCACAGAGTACGGACTTAGCACGCTCGAACGCGAGGCAGGGCAGAGATGACAGGCTCAGATTATGAGGGAGAATCTCGGAACAGATCGCCCATGAGCGATCGCTGCAGAAGAAACTTGACTGTTGAGGAGGATGCTTGACATCTCGAGCTAGATGAAGTATGCTCTAACAGCTACACTAAATGAAACCATATTATATGACAAATGTACTGCGCACGAAGAAATCTATAAGTTCTCAAAATGGACGAGAGAAAGCACTCCTGCATTAGCACGAGTGCTTTTTTCTATGCCGTGATATTATCTTTTCGCTCTGCGATATCCAGCTGCACGCGCCTCGTCCTCGGTGAAAAACCATGCCTCGGGATGGTCTCGTTGTAGGACGCACCGCCCGGGACGTGATAGATTCGTTCACCCTTGCTGTTGATGTTTCCCTTGATCGTCTCGCCGTTCGGACCGGGACCGCTACTGTTGACATGTGCTGCCGGTGCTTGCCGTGACGATGACTGCGCCTGTGGCGCGGGAACGCTTGCTGCGGGTGGTGGAGGAGCAGGGGCATCCTGGGGCGAATCCTCTCGACTTCCCGTTTCTCAGGATGGAATATCCTTCATTCCCCTGACTTCTCCGTGTTGTAGGTGACCACAGCAAGCCCGGCACTGCTGCATAGGAGCATTGCAGCGATATTGCTCTACAGACTGCGATATGTCTGGTAAAACGTCTTTTATGGCAGTAACAGCGGCGGCTTTTCCGCGTCAACATCATCATCGCTAGCATATCCATCTCAAAAGTCAACCACGTCATATTTTTGTCGTGAAACTCCGAAACGGAAATGTTCTTCACATTGTCGCCGAGTTTGGCTTCTATCGCCTCCTTGATGGCGGCTTTTGTCCTTTCTACGGCAGCGACTTCCTTTGCTGTTGCTCGGACGGTGGGGGCAGACGTGTGGCGGTTCTTTTGTCGGCAGTTATTACTGGCAACCAAATGAACAACATCCACACAACGCCAACAGCAGCGATGATTTTTCCACCGCTAGTCTGTCGCGATTGAAAAACAGAAGAACAAGTCCCTAACGGTGGGAAAAATGACCAATGAGAGCCACATAAGCCGCGCTGTCATAAACCGCTTGATTTTTCTACACATCGTACATTCCTCCTCTAGGTAGGAAAAATTCTACTGACTGCACTGAATTCCCGCGTGATTGGAGAAAAGCTTAGAAAAACAATCTTGGCTTTTTGCAAGAGAGGATGCCAGTGATATAATTAGTCTGTAAAAGGAGGAACACCTCTGCGGAAAGTTATGTTGCCTTGCTGTTGTTCGTTGCGCCCGGATACTTGGCGCGTTTGGTTTACGGTCATGTCGAAGATGGTGCTCTGAAAAAGACAAATTCAGAATTATAATGGAATCTCTGCTATACAACATGGCGATTATTCCGACTGTATATCTTGTCTCAGTGTGCAGGAGAACAATGAACTCCCATATATATCCTTTTCGGAGCCCATAAATATCGCGATGTACGCAGGTTTCTCTGGTAGTGGCACGCTTGCTGGAGTTGCATGGAAGTATTTGAAACCGGTATGTGAGAGGATAAACCGCGTAAGAAAAATATCCAATCAAAATCGCAATAGACCCTAGATAAGTCCGTGTTTGACCTTGCTTTTTAATGACGGAAAAATCCCACTGGGCTGAGTGTATAAGGAGGATAAGGTTCTGGCACGAGGGCTTTGGGGATCATGTATCACCCCGAATGGTGAGCTGTATATTACCGATGAAGAAGACTCGTATCTTCACCACTATCTAGACGAGAATGGAAAGCCAAAAACAATATATGGGAACGTAGTATTGACTCAAACAATTTGCTTATCAGGGAAATCGGAGCCAATCAACAGATAGAATAAAAACAGTCACGCGCTATGCCGAGCGTGTGACTGTCCTAAAAAGGGGGTTACTGGTTTTTCTGCTGCTGTTGTTGCTGCTGTGCTTTTTCGCCGCTTCCCCTAGCTTTTTCCAGCTCTTCGGTACGGATGTAGCACGGTCGCGTATATCGAACCGCTTTCTCTGCTATGGGGCTGTTGTTTCATCTAAGGCACCTCCTTCGGGGAGGATTATACCGCACACAGATCAGCGCAATGCTGTCTTTTTGCTTGCAGAAAATTTTCAAAACCTCTTTGACTTTGTCGACACAACAATATAATTATGTCGACAAACAAAGGAGGGTTAGATTGTGTCAGACAAGAAAAAGTCGGTAGACCTGTTGCAGGGCACACCAAAGACGGTAAAATTGACTGTTCGTGTAGACGAGGAAGCTAGTAAGCATTCTCGATTCGTACTGTGAGCGGAGAAGGTGAGCCGTGGACGGTGTAGAGTGGGGGATAAAGACTTTGAAGGACAAGTAAAAGCACCCGCCCGACCGAGGACAAACGAGTAGCTTTCAAGAACAAAACCCGAAGGATGTAAACCATTGATACCAACCAACGGGAATGCAAAGGAGATTGTATAATGGCAATGAAGTGCAGATTTTTGAAAAACGCTGAGTTTGGTAAGGTGCGGACGATTGAAGGACGGAGCCGTATTTTATCGGCAAGGACGCTGCGGAGATTCTCGGTACAGCAGTACCGCGATGCGTTGGCAGCGCATGTTGACGATGAGGACAAGAATACCGTCGCGATTCGCGACGGTATTCAGGAAAACCCGAATTCTGACCATCATACAATCGAATCTGGTGTTTATGCGCCCTATTTTCGGCCCGAAACTTTCCATGCAAAACAGTTCAAACGGTGGGTCAGCACGGAAGTTCCTGACATCCATCCGCAAGACCGGCTCGTGGCATAGCACCATCCCGAAAGAACGCAGCGAGTTCATGCGAGCAGGAGCTCAAAGCCCGTAGCGTTGAACGCGCAGTGCGTGAATCAAACCAGTATCTCAAGATCGCCGCGCAGATCGACATCCCTGAGTACTGCTACATCCTGCAGGCGAAGTCCGCAGAGGCACTCAACGGCGGTGTCCCCTGTTCTGCCTTGCAGGAAGTCGAGCGCAAGACATACTCCGCAACGGAGATCGGTGCGATGTTCGGCGTGAGTGCGAACAAGATCGGCAAGCCTCGCGAACGTGCACAAGCTCAAGACTACTGAATATGGCAAGCTGTTCTACAGCAAGTCCCGAGCACAGCGTCAAGGAAGTCGAGACATGGCGGTACTATGACACCGTTATTCCCGTGTTTGAGAAGATTTTTCGATCGGGAGGCGGCGAAGACGACGACCCCAGAACTGCTTGGGCATCAGTTCCTCCCCAATGATGATGCGATGACAGAGATTTACGGTCTTGATTGATAAGAGCCGTCCGATCGATGCTCGGGAGATGATGCGCAGTTATACGCCTCGGCGTCATCATGGGCAAGCGCATGAGCGTGCCCGTCGCAAGCGCAATCAGCAGTAAACAACAACTTGATGAGCGAACCCGCTCAATGTGGCGGGTTTTTGATGCGCTTTTTCCCGCGAAAGGAGGTGATACGATGGGGAGATTTTGGAAAATCACGAATGATACAAGTGCGGATGCGGAACTCGCTTTGGCGGCACAATCTCGGATACGTCTTGGTATGATGATGAGATAACGCCGCGTCTTTTGCGGAGGAGCTCAGGCCCTCGGCGGAAAAACCGCTGACCGTGCGCGTCAATAGTCCGGGCGGCGATGTGTTTGCAGCGCAGAGCATCTACAATCAGCTCAAGACGTATAGCGGGCATATCACCATGCGGGATTGACGGTTTGCGGCGCGCAGCGACGGTTGTCGCCTGTGCAGGGCGGATACGGTTATCATGCCGACGAATGCACTCTGCATGATTCACAATCCAGCAACATACGCATGGGGAATGCGGAAGAGATGCGCACCGCAGCCGAGGTCCTCGATACCGTGCGGCAGACCATCATCAACGTATACCAGAAACGCACCGGCGAAACTGAACGAGCAGAGCAGCTCACTGCGATGATGGATGATGAGACGTGGCTCACGGCAGAGGAGGCGCTTGCTTATGGATTTCGTCGACCAGATCGACGAGGAGAGCAGCGGTAACAAACCGTGAAAAGGACGGCCTTCTGATTGTCAACCCGTATCCTGCGACCTGGGAAATTCAGGACGCGGATAAAGGTGAGAGAACTGTTTGAACAGAAAGGATAAGGGTGATACCTATGGGAGAGAATACAGGAAAACGAGCTGCTGACAAAAGATCAGAGACCTGCTCGGCGTAACTCCGGGCAGGAACAGTCAACGCAGGACCTCGCGCTGACGGCATCGGCAGATGATGCCGTGCAGGCGGAACGTCAGCGCATCCTGTGCATTGATGCGCTCGACGATCGCACGAATGCGGCGGTGACGAAGATTGTCAACCTGGCGAAAGGGAGAAACGGAAGCACAGCGAGCAGGTGCAGCCGTACGTCGATGCAGTCAAGGACGCGGTAGAATCGCGCACGTCGCCGACGAAATCCGCAAGCTGATTGACGATCATCTGAACTCGGGCGCATCTGCTGTTGCGACCGTCTGCGCCACCGCAGAATGAAGAGCAGCAGCGGCAGTCCGGATATTGATGAAGTTGTCGCACTTGCGAACAGGAACAGGGGTAAAGACATGGCGATCAAAGAGACGATGGCAGGGGTCGCCTATGACGGGCTTTTCGGCGGCGCAGAGGTCGAAGTCCTCACGCGCAACGTAACGCTTTGCATCTGGGCAGAAACGTCAACGCGGCACACTGCTCGGCGTTACGGGCGGCAAAGTACACAATTGTCGCAAAGGGGCAGCAAGGCCGTTGCGGTTGCGGCAGAAGACATCAACGCGAGCAGTGCGATACCGTCGGAACGGCGTACATCACGGGTATCAACCGTGAGAAGCTCATTGCGGCATCCGGCGACACGGTGAGCCACACGAAGAGGAACTGCGCGACGCGGGGATTTTCCTCATCGTCCAGTGAAGTAAGGAGGAGCATGATATGGCTATTGGAATGAAAGATACAATTTCGCTGATGCAGGCAATGGAGCGCATCATGCCGCCTGCAAGCACTGCTGTGTTGATACGTTTTTCCCGCAGATGTCCGACGACGGCGGTCACCCCGAAGACTGCCGTAGAGTATCGCAAGGGCGGGCGTCGTCTCGCGCCGTTCGTAGTCGAGGGAGGTCACGGCATCAACGTCGCGCGCAGCGGTTCGACCGTAGACATCTACGAGCCACCGATGGTTGCCCCGCGCCGCACGGTGCGTCCGGAAGATATTGAGCAGCGCGGCTTTTGGCGAGACGGTCTATTCGACTCAAAACGCCGCGCAGCGTGCAACACGAGATTCAGGCGAACGACCTTGCCGACATGCAGGCGATGATCATGCGAACCGCAAGAATCAGATGGCGGCGGAGATTCTGACGACGGGCGCATACACGATCAACGGATGCGTAGACGACGGCACGACGGTCAAGACGGCGAAGATTGCCGTTTGACTCGAAACCAGAAAGATCACGCCGACGACGAGCGTGGGACCAGCCGAACGCGAGCATTTACAGCGACCTGCGGAATGCATCCGCGCTCATTCAGGAGAATGTGATGAGTTCCGACCGTCGCAATCGTCGGCAAGAAACATCGCGACTACATGCTCGGCAACAATGAGATCATGAAGTGGCTTTCCGTTCCGTCGAATCGCGAATCTCTCCATGCGAGCATTCAGCCCCGCATCGAGAGTCCGCAGGTCGCGCGCATCGGTCTCATCCAGTCGCTGGAACCTCGAGGTATACAGCTACATGGAGACTCACACGAACGACGCGGGCAAAGACCGTTCCCTTCCTTGGCGAGAATGACGTTATCATCGGCGTGCTGGGCGCGGGGCAGCTCCACGCGGCGCAGTCACGCTCATCAATGAGCAGGAGACGGGGTTCGAGACCTATTCGCCCTTTACGTTCCGCAGTATGCCGCGTCGAAGTCGGCGAACACGATGAGCCCTCACGCTGTACAGCCGCTTTTCTGCTCGCGCCTCGAGTTCGTGGATGACTGGGCATACATCAAGGCGAAATGAGGTGACAGACGATGAAGGTTGTTGTAACGAACGGCTAGTGTGACCGTCGGCAGTATTCTGCACGCTGCCGGGCGTGGAGAACTTGACTTCCTGAAGGTACCGCGAAGAACCTCTTATGGAGGGCGTCGTCTCCCTTCCTGACATGACCACGCCTGTGCGCAGGCAGCAGGATGAAGAGGATACGGAGCAGAGCAGAATGACGGAGAGGATAGGGGCAGAGGAATACGGACCTCGCACCCGCCGAACTTCCTTCAGTGGATCCTGCGGCCGCCGCGAAAAAGACGCGCGGAAAAAGGCACGAAATCCTTTCGAGCAGGCCGCGCTGACCTTGGCGTGTTTCTGAATTCGATGAGTTCGCCGAGATGCACACGTCACGGATGAGTGTGCAGGCAGTCCTTGAGGTGACTGACAACGAAAGAATACGTTCAGCGTACCGGGCGCAGCGCATCATTCGAGGAATCGATGCGCGCACCTTGGTCCCGCATATTCGCAAGGCCGATATCCCGCCGGTTGCGCATGGCAACGTGATTGAGGTCAACGGCGAGATGTACCGCATCGACGATGCAACGGACGATATGGGCATCCTAACATTGACGCTGGAGGCGGGGCGATATGAGCAGAGATTGACGTACAGACATCGAAAAAGCGATGAAAGCATTGAGAAAGTGCCGAATGCCGTAGAACGTAACATCTGCGGCGGCACTCACCGTGCCGTCATTGCAGGAAGAACAGCAGTATCAAAAGGGGATCCGCGAGCGCATACACCAAAGCATCTGACATCAAAGAGCAGGTGCGCATCAAGTGCAGCGCGGAACAGCTTAGACGCAGAGGTCACGGTCACAGGAATATCCGTTGACCTCACAAAATTCCGTCGTACGGATTTCGCGCAGAGGCATCATATGCACGGTCAAAGAAGCGGCGGGGCGGCACGTTTGCCGCGCCCTTTTTATGGTCGTGTAAAGGCGGCTCATCACAGATCGTCCGAAATCGCGCCTGCCGATTCAGCGTGAGTTTGGTCCGTCTGTTCCGCAGATGGCGGGCGAGATAAATGTCAGCAGAGGAGTAGCAGGAACGTATGCAGGCGGTGTTTCGCGAGCGTCTTGCCCGTGAAGTTGCGCATAGACTGGAGAATATGGAATGACACCGATCGGATGTGCACGCGCATTGGCGGACTTCCTGCAACAGCATTTTCGACGAACAAGCTACTCGCCCGATTGATGAGAAGATCGCGAGCGAACAGATCTTATCGTCCGCGACGGCTTTTTGCCGAAAGGTCGACGACCAACGAGGAGAAGAAAAAGCAAGATCCGCACATCGTCATTCGACCTGTAGAGGTCACGATACGCGATGAGGGCTCTACGATAACATTGCAGCCTCCTCATGATGACGTACAGCGCGGATATGGAGAAGGGGCACTCTGACCTCTTACCACATGGCGGAGATTGTACGGCAGGCGGTGGAGCAGCAGACCAGTCATCGACGAGATGTATGCTCTCAGCTGCCCGTAAAGACCCTGATACCGGAGGACCAACCATGGCCGGAATGGTGGGCGTATATGGAGCTGATCCTATACGCTCGGCCGTCCCGGGCGCGCATTTCAACCAGTATTTAACACAACGAAATTGAGGTAACGATGGCAAAGAAAACGATGAGACTGAAGTCAAGGCAGCAGGACATGCAGGAGACCGCAAAGGCCAACGTACGCAGGTTATGTATGTCGGTCCCGAGCGTACGCGCGTCTTGCTTGTGCAGAACCGCGTCTACATTTTCGGCGATACGGATGCGGTGTTTGCGCCGCTCAGGAGGAGAAAGCATCCGCTCGTTATGCAGCTGGTTGTCCTGTCGGGGACAGCGTGAGGGCACGGTGGACGTGAACACGCCGGGGAACGGCGTGCATATGGCAGCACAGCAGATTGCGGGAGGTGAGGGTAATGGGCAACAGGCTATAAACACGGTATCTACGGGCAGGAGGTGCCGACATCTCTGATCCCGATGACCCAGATCGGTGCGGGCTTCCGTCGTGTTCGGACGGCGCCGGCATCTGGCGGCAGATGCGGCAAAGCCAAACACGCCGCTATCCTCTGCACAAGTATGATGAGGCAGTGGCGGCGCTGGCTATTCCGACGATTGGCAGAAAGATAGCGCTCGCGAGTTCTATGAAGTCGCAGTTTGCACTCTCAATGTCGCACCGGTGGGCTTCGTGAATGTCCTTGACCATGCGAAGCATAAGAACGCTGTCACCAATCAGACCGTCACGCTCACGGAGCACGTCGGGAAACTCGCAAAGCTGTGATTCTCTCGACACTGAAGGTCAAGAAAGTATCTGCGGGGCAGCCACCACGGCGGGCGTTGACTATACGGCGACGTACGGAGCGGACGGTGCACTCGTGATTACGGCACCTCGGGCGGCGAGGTGCAGGACGCGGCGACGCTCTATCTCGACTATGACGAACTTGCGCCGGAGAAAGTCAGCGGACGACATCGTTGGCGGTGTCGATACGCAGACGGGCGCATGTTCCGGGCTTGAGCCTCGTGGCGCAGGTCTATCCGAAATTCGGACTGATTCCGGGCTCATCCTTGCGCCGGGCTGGTCGGACAGCGCAAGGTCGCGGCGGTCATGATCGCAAAAAGTCTACGCGCATCAATGCACGCTTTGAGGCGATTGCTCTTGCGGATATTTCCACCAAGCGAGGCCAGAAGTACACGGACGTGAGCGCATGGAAGCGGAAGAACAACTTTGTGGATCCGCAGCTCGTTGCGTGCTGGCCGAAGGTAGCGCTCCAAGACGCAGTCACCACATGTCGACGCAGCTTTGCAGGCGTGATCTGTGCAACGGATGCGAAGAACGACGATGCCGTATAAATCTCCATCAGAAACGAGATACATCGGTGATGCGACTGTCGTCGATGGCGGAAATGAAGTCCTGTTTGACGTAGAGACCGGCGCCTACCTCAACGGGCAGGGCATTGTCACCGCAATCAATGAGGCGGCGCAACGCATGGGGCAATCGTATGAGCTGCTATCCGGGCAACACCGATGTCAAAGACAGTTTTATCCCGATTCGCCGTATGTTCTGTTGGCTGAACAACACGCTGATCACGACGTTCTGGAACAAGATCGACGACCCGATGAACAAGCGTCCATCTCGACTATCGTTGACAGTGCGAACATCTGGCTGAACGGGCTCACAGCACGCGGCTACATCCTCGGCGGGCGCGTAGAGTTCCGCGAGGATGAGAATACAACAACGGACCTCATGGACGGTATCCTGCGCTTCCATGTCTATTTTTCACTGGCCGTCGCCCGCACGTGATATTGAGTTCGTGCAGGAATATGATCCGTCGTACATCAAGACGCTGTTCGGAGACTCGAGGAGGGAGCGCAAATGGTTTATAACGTAGTACGGGACAAACTGACCGACTATGCTGTCTTTAAGGACGGCAAACTGCTGCTCGGAACGGCGGACATTGAGTTGCCGAGCATTGAGTACTTGACGGATACCATCAAGGGCCCGGGCATCGCGGGCGAAGTTGATATGCCGACTATGGGCATGACGAGCTCCATGGAGGTCAAACTCAACTGGCGCACGGTCAACGAAGATCTCACGGAGCTCAGCGGCGCCGCGTGCACATGACCTCGAGTGTCGCGGCGCACAGGCGCATTGACGACAGTGCCACAGGGCGCATCCGTCAGGTGCCTGTCGTTGTCGGCAGGCGCGTCCCGCCGAAGTCCGGGACCCGGCAAGTTCGAGACGGGAGCAACGACGGGTCGAGCAAACACGATGGAATGCGTCTATCTCAGCGTCTCGCTCGACGGGAAAACGCGCGATGAGATTGACAAGTGCGCGCGTGTTCCGCACTAACGGACGGACTCTCATGGCGGAGATTCGCGCAGCGCTTGACCGTAAGAGAGAGATCGCATGAAAATCACACTGGCAAAGCCTGTCACCTACAAAGAGCAGGAATCAGGCAGCTGGAGATTGACTCGATGGCTGAACCGGCATCGACCTCATGAGGCAAACGCTCGCACAGCGCGGCAATCCGGACAATGCTGTATCCGGCGTTGTCGATGGCTATCAGGGCGCAGGTGGCGGCACTTTGCCGCCAACGCCGATCGAGGCTCATCCATCAGCTCTGCGCACCAGATTTCGGAAGGTCACGATTGAGGCGCAGAATTTTTGCTCGGCAGTGGGACCGATTGACCTGATGGGGTCACAGCCCAGCGCGCTGATTCGCGGTGCGGCCTCATCTGTCACAGCGGTCACATACACATCTGTTGGAATTTTGGTTGTCACCGACACGTGCAGGAGCCTTCATCGACTGAAGAGATCCGCGCCGCATGATGGAGAAACAATTTCCCGTGGTCGGGCAGACATCGAAAGCCCTCACCCTGACTATAAAACTTGTAGTATTTTTGTAGTTGTTAGAGGTGAACAAATTGAATGATCGTGCCTTGAACACTAAGCTCCCTGGTGAAGCCTCTACGAGAGCTAAAAAGCGGCAAGCGAGGACATTTCCTTGCAGCCTTGGTTCGCCTGATCTGTCGAGGCGCCCAGAGTGCATCGCCAGAAGTGGCGGTGTCTCCGCTCCTACTCCCGACCAAAGGAATTCAGCGAAACCTCACACAAAATCATAGAGATTTCGTAAATCCATTATATCAAATCTCTGTGTGATCGCAAAGCGAGAATTGCCCATAACGGCAAACGAAGCATGATTTTCGAGAACGCAGAGTCTCGAGTTCGGACGAATGTTAGAAGGATGAGCCGTGCGTTTGTTGCAAGCGATGTGGCTGCGAAAGCCTAGGCCCTTCTAATCCCACCGTTTCAGTCAACGCCTGAATCGAGGCGAACGGTCTGTTCAACCGAGGGCGTCAGGGTGAGGTAAACATGGTGGTCAACGAATATGGGCTGTATAATCTCACCTTGGAAGCCGCAAAGATGAGGCAAAAGAGGTTTAGCGTTGATTACACACGAGGTTGTCCCCGCCATCCGCAAGACCGCCTCGTATAGACACCATCCCGAAAGAACGCAGCGAGTTCAAGGAACAGGAGCCGAAAGCCCGTATGCTGAACGCGCGAAATGCGTGAGTCTTTGAACCAGTATCTCAAGATCGCTCGCGCAGATCGACATCCCGAGTACCGCGACATCCTGCAGGCGAAGTCCGCAGAGGCACTCAACGGCGAGATGTGCCCGTCCTGCTGCAGTGAAGCCGAGCGCGGACATACTCCGCAACGGAGATCGGCGCAATGTTCGGCGTGTCGGCAACAAGGATCGGCAAGCTGCGAACGCGCACAAGCTGAAAACTCCCGAATACAGCAAGCTGTTCGACAGCAAGTCGGAGCACAGCCGTCAAGGAAGTCGAGACGCGGCGGTACTACGACACCGTTATTCCCGTGTTTGAAAGATTTTCGGATCGGGAGGCGGCATGAGATGACGGAGACCAGAACGGCTCGGACATCAGCTCAGACTTTGACGCTGCGCTGACAGAGATCTACGGTTTGCCGAGGCTAAGAACCGCGATCGACGTTTGGGAGATGATGCGTGCCGCTACACGCTCGGTGTCACCGCGGGAAAGCGTATGGAGCGCGCCCGCCGCAAGCGTAATCAGCAGTAGCAACATAACACCAATCAATAAAAGCACCCTGCTCACAGCAAGCGCTTTTACTGCATGGAAACGTCGATACTTTTACGTCCGGACGCCTCTCAAAATAGGCTTTTTGGACTTTACTGTACCGACGGACAGCGAGCACAACACCGACTAGAACTGAGGGAGAACGAATGCGTCGGAGCAGCGCTCCACGAAACCGTTCTTGAGAACACTCAGATACGCACGAATGACGAGCGCAACACAAGACAGAAGATCAAGAAGAGTGTCATAAGAATCCAACGAAAGAAGGAGTTCAATGCATCAAACATAATAGCACCTCCGCACATCGATCTGTATATACATATTATAGCATACGAAAGGAGGCGGGTCTATGGGAAAGCTGATGGAGCTTGCATTTTCGATCAGTGGAAAGCTCGGCTCGACGTTCACAGGCTCTACACAAAAAAAGCATCGCAATCACTTGCACAGCTGAAAGCTGAGGCGAAGAAACTGGAAGCGGCGGTCAAAGAGACCGAGCGCGCACAGAAGTTGCTGAATCAGTCTTTTGAGAGTGGATTTACGAGCGAAAAAGCCTATGCAACAAATATGGCGGCAATGAAAAAGAACCTCATGGAGTACAACAGTGCGCTACTCAAGAATGCTGATCTGCGCGCAAAAGGCGGCGGGGCGGACATTGGGGAGCAGGCAGACGGAGAAAAGCGGCGGTATGCTCTCTAAGGCGATGGGTGTAGCGGCAAAGGCTGTTTCCTTCAGGGGCAATCGCGGGCGGGATTCAGTCTGCTGTCGGTGCGGCCGTTGATTTTGAGTCTGCCATGGCGGACGTGCGCAAGGTCGTTGACTTTTGATACGCCGCAACAGTTCAAGGACATGCAGCAGGATATTCTAAAGCTGACACGCACACTGCCAATGACCGCCGAGGATATTGCAAAAGATTGTCGCCTCGGGCGGACAGGCAGGGCATCGCGAAAGAAGACCTGCTGGATTTGCGGAATCCGCTGCAAAAATGGGCGTTGCGTTTGATATCACCGCCGAAACAAGCGGGCGACATGATGGCAAAAATGGCGCACGGCGTTCAAGATGAATCAAGATGAGGTGGTTACACTCGCCGATAAGGTCAATTATCTGGCAATACGACTGCCGCATCTGCGCCGCTTATCTCCGAAGTTATTACACGCATCGGTCCGCTCGGCGAGGTCGGCGGTGTTGCGTCCGGTGAGACTCGCGGCGCTGGCGCGTCGATTGTCGGCTCCGGTGTCTCCTCGGAGATTGCGGCGACGGGTATCAAGAATCTTGTGCTCGGCATGACTGCTGGAGAAGGCGCAACAAAAACACAGGCTGACGCATTCGCATCGCTAGGTATGGATGCGACGGAGATGGCAAAACGGATGCAGGTGGACGCAAAAGGTGCAATCATCGACGTAATGAAAGCTATTCGGGCGCTGGATAAAGATCAACAGGCAACCGTGCTCAAAGACTTGTTTGGTAAAGAATCCATCGGTGCAATCGCTCCGCTTCTCAGCAATCTTGAGGGGCTGGAGGAGAATTTTAACAAGGTGGCTGATGCAGCACAGTACGGCGGATCTATGAATGCGGAGTTTCAGGCGCGGTGTGAGACAACAGAGAACTCCTGCAGCTTATGAAGAATGCGGCAGGAGAGCTTGCCATCAATCTCGAAGTGTCCTGCTTCCGTACATCAAAAGATGGCACCGAGGGCGATCAGCAGATCTTGTGCATGGACTTATTTCGTGGGTGCAGGAGAATCCCGGAATCATTGCAGGGATGGCGGAGATGGCAAAAATAGTCACGTTCCTGCTTGTTGCATACAAGGTCGGTGTCAGGGATCTCGGCGCTCTCATGGCCCTTCGAGCTGCAAGTCTGTCGACACGCGCCATGACACTCGCGCAAACAGCGTTGAATCTTGCCATGAGTCTTAACCCCGTCGGACTTGTCATCATGGGGGTTGCCGCTCTGATTGCCATCGGGTATGAACTTTATACGCACTGAGAGAGGTCAAAAGCGTTTTTCGTTGGAATGTGGGAGAGCTCTGCGGGCGCAATCCTCTCTCTATGGGCGGTCCCATTACCGCGTTGATCTATATTGTGTCGCTCATCATCGCGAACTGGGAGGCGGTCAAGGCTTGGTTCACGCTGCTCTGGGACGACCCTGCTGCCGCTGTTACACAGTTCGTTGACTTTTTGGAGGAGAAAATCGGTGTGGAGTCGAGTGGGTCAAGCAAAAATGGGAGGGTTTGAAAGAAGTTCTAGCTCATCCAATCGATGCCGTAGTTAATTTTATCAGCGATGGCGATAGTAACGCCGCAGCGGCATCCGGTGTTGATATCTCCGCAAATGCGCGCGGAGGTATCTAGCGGACAAGGGGCCTTTCTGACAACCTTTGCAGAGGATTCACCCGAGGCGGCAATTCCGATTGACGGTTCTGCGCGCGCTGCTTCGCTCTGGCGGCAGACGGGAGAAATGATGGGGCTTTTGCCGCAGGGTGGCGGAGGCGTCAGCCCTGTCGATCTCCGCGCGATTACGATCAACGGCAACGCAGACAGCAGTGCTCAGCTGCACAGATCCAGCAGGGAATCGACGACGCCGTAAAAGCAGGCGCTGGCACGAATTCAGCACGAGAGGGGCGCGTGAGCTTTGCCTAAGACATACACGACCGTATCCGGCGATGGGTGACATGATCGCAAGAGATCAGCTTGGCGGTGAGCGTTATACGCGCTACTCATGCACGCGAATCCTGGACCATCTGAATACCAGAAGTCACTCTCCTTATTC
>BNJS01001797.1_pt1 | contig 124192 bp, 149 predicted proteins | sample 8540461 | NCBI WGS metagenome assembly BNJS01 (sample SAMD00202454, study PRJDB9452) | human saliva metagenome | isolation source: human saliva | place: Japan | reverse complement strand
AAAGCGTAAAACAAACTAGTCAGGGTGGCTAGTTTGTGGTATAATGAAAGAGACTCAAAAAGAAACAGGAGAAAATATGATGGATTTACTTTTAGCAATTGTATTGATTGTGCTAGCTTTTCTAGGAGGAGCTCTTGGAGGAATGTACTTGGTTCGTAAGCAAATCGAAAAAGAATTTGCTGACAACCCACGTTTGAATGCTGAAGCAGTTCGTACTCTTTTGAGTGCAAATGGTCAAAAACCAAGCGAAGCTAAGGTACAACAAGTTTACCACCAAATCATCCGCCAACAAAAGGCAGCCCTTGCTAACAATAAAAAGAAAAAATAAATAAGGAAAAGTCTGGGATGAAAGTTCCAGACTTCTCACTATGTTGGCTATGGTTTAGGGATGAGACTTTTTCCTTGCATTCTATTGATATTTGATTATGATTAAGAGAGATAGTTATTGATTAGGCTGTCATTCAGTTCATAAGGATGAATAATCATAATGAACTATCAATCAGAAAAAAGACTAGAAAGAAGACTGTATGGATAATCGACCAATTGGTTTTTTGGATTCGGGTGTCGGGGGCTTGACCGTTGTGCGCGAGCTCATGCGCCAGCTTCCCCATGAAGAAATCGTCTATATTGGAGATTCGGCGCGGGCGCCCTATGGCCCCCGTCCTGCTGAGCAAATTCGTGAATATACTTGGCAGTTGGTCAACTTTCTCTTGACCAAGGATGTCAAAATGATTGTCATTGCTTGTAATACTGCGACTGCGGTCGTCTGGGAAGAAATCAAGGCTCAACTAGATATTCCTGTCTTGGGTGTGATTTTGCCAGGAGCTTCAGCAGCCATCAAGTCCAGCCAAGGTGGGAAAATCGGAGTGATTGGAACACCCATGACGGTACAATCAGACATCTACCGTCAGAAAATCCATGATTTGGATCCGGACTTACAGGTGGAGAGTTTGGCCTGTCCCAAGTTTGCTCCCTTGGTGGAGTCTGGTGCCCTGTCAACCAGTGTTACCAAGAAAGTGGTCTATGAAACCTTGCGTCCCTTGGTTGGAAAGGTGGATAGCCTGATTTTGGGTTGTACCCATTATCCACTGCTCAGACCTATTATTCAAAATGTCATGGGGCCCAAGGTTCAACTTATCGATAGTGGAGCAGAGTGCGTACGAGATATCTCAGTCTTACTTAATTATTTTGAAATCAATCGTGGTCGCGATGCTGGACCACTCCATCACCGTTTTTTTACACAACAGCCAGCAGCCAAAGTTTTTGCACAAATTGGTGAAGAATGGCTGGAAAAAAAGAGATTCATGTGGAGCATGTAGAATTATGACAAATAAAAATTTATGAATATAAGGATGAACAGGACTGGTATGTCGGGTCCTATAGTATTTTTTTGGTGGCGTCCGGACGTTGACGGATGATGACTTGGATTTTTCCTCTATTGGAGTTTGCCCAAAGATTTCGAGATGAGGATCGAGGTTTTTCCTGTTTCTGTTACTGTTTTACGCTATGGTTCTCTCTACCGTTTATTGTCTTTTGTGGTAGATATCCTCAACCAAGAAATGGGACGAAATGTGGAAGTCATCCAACGTCAGGGAGCTCTTTCTCTTAGTTGAAAATGGGCAACTCCTGCATGTAGAATTGCCTAAAGAAGGGTGTCGATGTTCAAGCATTTCTTTGAGACAAACAAGGTCAGAGAAACCCTGTTAATTGCGACTCGTAATGAAGGTAAGACCAAGGAATTCCGAGCTATCTTTGACAAGCTAGGCTACGATGTGGAAAATCTTAATGACTATCCTGACCTGCCTGAAGTAGCTGAAACAGGCATGACCTTCGAAGAAAATGCCCGTCTCAAGGCAGAAACCATTTCTCAATTAACGGGCAAGATGGTTTTGGCAGATGACTCTGGTCTCAAAGTCGATGTCCTTGGTGGCTTGCCAGGTGTCTGGTCAGCTCGTTTCGCAGGAGTGGGAGCTACTGACCGTGAAAACAATGCCAAACTCTTGCACGAATTGGCCATGGTCTTTGAACTCAAGGACCGCTCGGCTCAATTCCATACAACCCTAGTCGTAGCCAGCCCAAACAAGGAAAGCTTGGTTGTTGAAGCAGACTGGCCTGGCTACATTAACTTTGAACCTAAGGGTGAAAATGGCTTCGGCTATGACCCTCTCTTCCTTGTAGGAGAGACAGGCAAGTCCTCAGCTGAATTAACCCTTGAAGAAAAAAATAGTCAATCTCACCGTGCCTTAGCCGTTAAGAAACTTTTGGAGGTATTTCCATCATGGCAAAGCAAACCATCATTGTAATGAGCGATTCTCATGGCGATAGCTTGATTGTGGAAGAAATCCGTGATCGCTATGTAGGGCAAAGTTGATGCCGTTTTTTTCATAACGGCGATTCTGAACTGCGTCCTGATTCTCCCTTTGGGAAGGCATCCGTGTTGTTAAAGGGAACATGGACTTCTACGCCGGCTACCCAGAACGTTTGGTGACCGAGCTTGGTTCGACCAAGATTATCCAAACCCATGGTCACTTGTTTGACATCAATTTCAACTTTCAAAAGTTGGACTACTGGGCTCAGGAAGAAGAGGCCGATATCTGTCTCTATGGTCACTTGCATGTGCCAAATGCTTGGATGGAAGGCAAAGACCTCTTTTCTAAATCCAGGTTCCATCAGTCAACCACGTGGGACCATCAGAGAATGTCTCTATGCTCGTGTGGAGATTGATGACAGTTATTTTAAAGTCGACTTTTTGACACGAGACCATGAGGTGTATCCGGGCTTGTCCAAGGAGTTTAGCCGATGATTGCCAAGGAGTTTGAGACTTTCTTGTTGGGGCAGGAGGAAACTTTTTTGACCCCTGCTGAAAATCTAGCTGTGTTGATTGATACCCACAATGCGGATCATGCGACACTCTTGCTCAGTCAGATGACCTATACCCGTGTTCCTGTTGTAACAGATGAAAAACAGTTTGTTGGGACGATTGGGCTCAGAGATATTATGGCTTATCAGATGGAGCATGACTTGAGCCAAGAAATCATGGCGGATACGGATATTGTTCATATGACCAAAACGGACGTAGCGGTTGTTTCGCCTGATTTTACCATTACGGAGGTCTTGCACAAGCTGGTAGATGAGTCCTTCTTGCCGGTTGTGGACGCGTCAGGGATTTTCCAAGGGATTATCACGCGCAAGTCTATCCTCAAGGCTGTCAATGCTCTCTTTCATGACTTTAGTAAGGAATATGAGATTCGATGCAAATGAGAGACAGGATTTCAGATTTCTTAGAGGGAAAGCAGGGTTTATCTGCCAATTCTAAGCAGTCCTATAAGTATGATTTGGAGCAATTTTTAGACATTGTAGGGCGAGCGGATTTCTGAGACCAGTCTCAAGATTTACCAAGCCCAGCTAGCCAATCTAAAAAAATCAGCGCCCAGAAAGCGAAAGATTTCGGCCTGTAACCAATTTCTCTACTTTCTCTATCAAAAAGGAGAAGTGGACAGCTTTTTACCGTTTGGAATTAGCCAAACAAGCTGAAAAAGAAGACTGAAAAAAAGCCAGAGATTCTAGACCTAGACTCTTTTTGGCAGGAAAGCGACTATCCAGAGGGACGCTTGCTAGCGCTCTTAATCCTAGAAATGGGGCTCTTACCGAGTGAGATTTTAGCTCTAAAGGTTGCGGATATCAACTTGGACTTTCAAGTGTTGCGAATCAAGAAGGCTTCCCAACAGAGAATTGTCACCATTCCTACAACTTTGCTTTCAGAATTGGAACCCTTGATGGGCCAGACCTATCTCTTTGAAAGGGGAGGGAAAGCCTATTCTCGTCAGTGGGCCTTTCGTCAGCTAGAGTCCTTTGTCAAGGAGAAAGGGTTTCCAGCCTTATCAGCCCAAGCCTTGCGGGAACAGTTCATTCTAAGACAAATAGAAAACAAGGTCGATTTGTACGAAATTGCAAAAAAATTAGGATTAAAAACAGTCCTGACCATAGAAAAATATAGATAATGGATATTAAATTAAAAGATTTTGAAGGACCCCTGGACTTGCTTTTGCACCTGGTTTCTAAGTATCAGATGGATATCTACGATGTGCCCATTACGGAAGTCATCGAACAGTATCTAGCCTATGTCTCAACCCTGCAGGCTATGCGTCTGGAAGTGACGGGTGAGTACATGGTTATGGCCAGTCAACTCATGCTGATCAAGAGCCGTAAGCTCTTGCCAAAGGTGGCAGAAGTGACCGACTTGGAGGATGACCTGGAGCAGGACCTTATCTCTCAAATCGAAGAATACCGCAAGTTCAAGCTCTTGGGTGAGCACTTGGAAGCCAAGCATCAAGAACGGGCCCAGTATTATTCCAAAGCGCCGACAGAGTTGATTTACGAAGATGCGGAGCTTGTTCATGACAAGACGACTATTGACCTCTTTTTGGCTTTTTCAAATATCCTAGCCAAGAAAAAAGAGGAGTTTGCACAGAATCACACGACTATCTTGCGGGATGAGTATAAGATTGAGGATATGATGGTCATCGTGAAAGAGTCCTTGACTGGACGAGATCAATTGCTCTTGCAGGATTTATTTAAGGAAGCCCAGAATATTCAAGAGGTCATCACCCTCTTTTTGGCAACCCTAGAGTTAATCAAAACCCAGGAGCTGATTCTTGTGCAAGAGGAAAGTTTCGGAGATATTTATCTCATGGAAAAGAAGGAAGAAAGTCAAGTGGTCCAAAGCTAGACTTGATAGAGAGGAAAGATGAGTACTTTAGCAAAAATAGAAGCGCTTTTGTTTGTAGCGGGTGAAGATGGGATTAGAGTCCGCCAGTTAGCTGAACTCCTCTCTCTGCCACCGACAGGTATCCAACAGAGTTTAGAAAAATTAGCCCAGAAGTGTGAAAAGGACCCAGATTCCAGTTTGGCTCTGATTGAGACAGGGGGCGCTTATAGATTGGTGACCAAGCCTCAGTTTTCAGAGATTTTGAAGGAATACTCTAAGGCACCTATCAACCAGAGTTTATCTCGGGCTGCCCTTGAGACCTTGTCCATCATTGCCTACAAACAGCCCATCACACGGATAGAGATTGATGCCATCCGTGGGGTCAACTCGAGTGGGGCCTTGGCAAAGTTGCAGGCCTTTGACTTGATACGAGAAGACGGGAAAAAAGAAGTGTTGGGGCGCCCCAACCTCTATGTGACTACGGATTATTTCCTAGATTACATGGGGATAAACCATTTAGAAGAATTACCAGTGATTGATGAGCTTGAGATCCAAGCCCAAGAAAGCCAATTATTTGGTGAAAGGATAGAAGAAGATGAGAATCAATAAGTATATTGCCCACGCAGGTGTGGCCAGTAGGAGAAAAGCAGAAGAGCTGATCAAGCAAGGTTTGGTGACGGTTAACGGCCAAGTGGTACGTGAACTAGCAACCACTATCAAGTCAGGAGACAAGGTCGAAGTTGAAGGTCAACCTATCTACAACGAAGAAAAGGTCTATTATCTGCTTAACAAACCACGCGGTGTCATTTCCAGTGTGACAGATGACAAGGGCCGCAAGACGGTTGTCGACCTCTTGCCCAATGTCAAAGAGCGCATCTACCCTGTAGGTCGTTTGGACTGGGATACATCAGGAGTCTTGATTTTGACCAATGATGGGGATTTTACGGATGAAATGATTCACCCTCGTAATGAGATTGACAAGGTCTATGTAGCGCGTGTTAAAGGTGTGGCCAATAAGGATAATCTCCGCCCCTTGACCCGTGGACTTGAGATTGATGGTAAGAAAACCAAGCCGGCTGTCTATGAGATTCTCAAAGTGGATCCAGTCAAAAACCGCTCTGTGGTGCAGTTGACCATCCACGAAGGGCGTAACCACCAGGTTAAAAAGATGTTTGAAGCTGTCGGCCTTCAAGTAGATAAACTGTCTCGTACACGTTTCGGACATCTAGACTTGACAGGACTCCGTCCAGGAGAATCCCGTCGTCTTAATAAAAAAGAAATCAGCCAACTACACACCATGGCTGTAACCAAGAAATAATGAAACGAATTTTAATAGCGCCTGTGCGCTTTTACCAACGGTTTATCTCACCAGCCTTTCCCCCCTCTTGTCGCTTTGAGCCTACCTGTTCAAACTATATGATTCAGGCTATTGAAAAACATGGCTTCAAGGGTGTTTTGATGGGCTTGGCTCGGATTTTTACGTTGCCATCCCTGGTCGAAAACAGGCAAGGACCCCGTCCTAGATCATTTTTCTTAAAGAGAAATTCAAAATAAATTGATTCTATCAGAGAACACAGATAGATGATACTTGATCTTTATCAAGTGCCATCTATCTGTGTTTTTATTTATTATTGATGTTTCAAGCTATTTATTCCAAAATGCTTTTACCTTCTTTAACACGCCAATGATAATCCGATAAAATAATATCTTCAAGAGAGTAGCTAGCCTGCCAATCAAGATATTTTTTAGCTTTTGATGCGTCTGCTAGGACGCTAGCTGGGTCACCAGCACGGCGAGCAACAATTTCGTGTGGTATTTTTTGATTCAGTAATTCTTCAGCAGTTTTAAAGATTTCTTTGACAGTATAGCCTTTCTCAGTTCCTAAGTTAAAGATTTGAGAAGAACTGTTTTCTTGAAAGAGGTAATTCATCCCTTTAACATGGGCCTGTGCAAGGTCCAAGACATGAATGTAATCCCGAATACATGAACCGTCACGTGTATCGTAGTCATCTCCAAATATTTTTAGGCTATCATTTTGTCCCAATGCGGTCTTGTTGATGTTAGGAATGATGTGAGTTGGATTTTTCACACGCAGACCGTTTGAAGCATCCATTTCAGCCCCAGCTACATTAAAGTAACGGAAAATGACATATTTCCAGTCGTAGCGATTGGCCATCCAGTAAATCATTCGTTCACCCATCAGTTTTGTCTCTGCATAAGGGTTGACAGGATCAAGCAGGGTGTCTTCAGTTGCTGGCTTGTCAATACAGTTATTACCATAGAGAGAAGCGGTCGAAGAGAACATGATTTTTTGAATGCCAACTTCAGATAAGACTTTGAGAACTTGGTTCATACCAGCAACATTGGCAGTGAAGTATTTGCTTGGATTTTCAATACTTTCGCTCACAACAATTTCACCTGCACAATGAAGAACAGCATCAATCTTATTTTCTTCCAAGTAAGTTTTTAAGGCACTAGCATCATAAACATCCAGTTGTTTAAAGCTAGCACGACTATCCACAGCCGAACGATTTCCTGTAGAGAGATTATCTAGGACATGCACCTGATAGCCTGCATTTAAAAGAGCTTTAACGGTATGGGAGCCAATATAGCCAGCTCCACCTGTAACAAGAATTGTTTTGGTCATGATTTTTTCCTTTTCTAGTTTTTGTACTATTTTAAAAGAAAGAAGAAGTGAAAGTCAACTATTTTCTGCGAATTTTATGAAAAAAACTGAACGAAATATATTATCGAATTGTTTTTTTGTTTGGAAATAAAAAGTTTGAATTAATCTTGGAATAGTTTCTTAAATTTTCACCCTACATGTAAGAGAATACAATCTTTTTCTAAGATACAGCAAGACTACGATACTAATTTAGAAATCCACCTTCCCACTATCCTTCTCCTATAAAAAAAGTGGTAAAAATGGATGAAAGAAAGAAGGAACTGAAATGACAACATTATTTGCAAAAATCAAAGAAGTAACAGAACTTGCTGCGATCTCAGGTCATGAAGCGCCTGTCCGTGCTTATCTTCGTGAAAAGTTGACACCGCATGTGGATGAAGTGGTGACAGACGGCTTGGGTGGTATTTTTGGTATCAAGCATTCAGAAGCCGCGGATGCACCGCGCGTCTTAGTCGCTTCTCACATGGATGAAGTTGGTTTTATGGTCAGCGAAATCAAGCCAGACGGTACTTTCCGTGTCGTTGAAATCGGTGGTTGGAATCCTATGGTGGTCAGCAGCCAACGTTTCAAACTCTTGACTCGTGATGGTCGTGAAATTCCAGTGATTTCAGGTTCTGTTCCGCCACATTTGACTCGTGGGAAGGGTGGACCAACTATGCCAGCCATTGCGGATATTGTCTTTGATGGTGGTTTTGCGGACAAGGCTGAGGCAGAAAGCTTTGGCATCCGTCCTGGTGACACCATTGTTCCAGATAGTTCTGCGATCTTGACAGCCAATGAAAAAAATATCATCTCAAAAGCTTGGGACAACCGCTACGGGGTTCTTATGGTGAGCGAGCTAGCAGAAGCTTTATCAGGTCAAAAACTCGGAAATGAACTCTATCTTGGCTCTAACGTCCAAGAAGAGGTTGGTCTCCGTGGCGCTCATACTTCTACAACTAAGTTTGATCCAGAAGTCTTCCTCGCAGTTGATTGCTCACCAGCAGGTGATGTCTACGGTGGTCAAGGTAAGATTGGAGATGGAACCTTGATTCGTTTCTACGATCCAGGTCACTTGCTTCTCCCAGGAATGAAGGATTTCCTTTTGACAACGGCTGAAGAAGCTGGTATCAAGTACCAGTATTACTGTGGTAAAGGTGGAACAGATGCTGGCGCAGCTCATTTGAAAAATGGTGGTGTCCCATCTACAACAATCGGTGTCTGCGCTCGTTATATCCATTCTCACCAAACCCTCTATGCTATGGATGACTTCTTAGAAGCTCAAGCTTTCTTGCAAGCCTTGGTGAAAAAATTGGATCGTTCAACGGTTGATTTGATTAAAAATTATTAAACATAAGGGAGGTGGTAGGGATGGTAGAACCAAACCTAGAAAGCCTTATAAAAGATCTATACAATCATGCTAGACATGATTTGAGTGAAGATTTAGTTGCTGCTCTCCTAGAGACGGCTAAAAAACTGCCTGCTACAAATGAGCAATTGCTGGCAGTCCGTCTCTCAGGTCTGGTCAATCATGAATTGCTCCTAAATCCCAAACATCCTGCACCTGAGCTGGTCAACTTGGCTCGCTTTATCAAAAGAGAAGAAGCCAAGTACAGAGGGACCGCAGCTTCTGCGCTTATGTATGGGGAGCTCTTTAAAATGCTTTGATTCCATTGTGGATCAAAGCATTTTTTTATATGGCAGAAAAGCTATTCTTGATGAGGAGAAGAAAAAAGCCATCCCATTTATACTCTTCGAAAATCTCTTCAAACCACGTCAACGTCGCCTTGCCGTACTCAAGTACAGCCTGTGGCTAGTTTCCTAGTTTGCTCTTTGATTTTCATTGAGTATTAGGATAGCTTCTTGGTTCTTAGATTTGTTCAGCAATGACCTTTTCAGCTAAATTCATAGCATGGTCTGATACACGAGTGTAGTGGGAAATGATGTCAATAAAGTTGACCCCAGCTTGTGTTGAACACTCGCCTTTGTTGAGGCGTTTGATGTGGGTCTTTCTGAGAACACGCTCTATATTGTTGATTTCTTTATGGCGTTCAATCAGACTTTGAGCTTTTTCAATATCATTGTTTTCTACGCTATCAAGGGCATCCTTGATAAAGCCAGTGGTTTTTTGATAGATATCAGCCAATTCCTGCAAAGCAGCTTCAGAGAACTCAACATTTTTACGTTGAAGGTAGTCAGTCAGATTGATTAGCGCTTCTGCGTGGTCCCCAATCCGTTCCAAATCACGGGATGAATCCAGGATGTTGGTCAGCACTTCACTTTCTTTCTGGCTAAGGGCTTCACTTGAAAGAGTAATCAGGTAACGAGTCAATTTTTCATCAATGGTATTGATGGCTTCTTCTGTCTTATGACCTTTTTCAGCAACTTTTTCATTGAGGTCAATGATGTAGTTGTATGAAAGGTCAAAGGCTTTAGAAGCATAATTTCCTAAGTGAAGGAGTTCTTTCTTCGCATTTCCGAGAGCGATTGATGGAGCTTGTTTAATCAAATGCTCATCAAGGTAAAGAGGCTCGTACTTGACAACTTCATCTTCACCAGGAATGAGCTTGGTTACAAAGAAAGCCAAGGCTCCGATGAATGGAAATTGTACAATGGTGTTACTTACGTTAAAGGCACCGTGAGAGAAGGCGATGGTCATCTCAGGTGAGAGGTGAAGGAGTGCTTGGAAGTACTCAATCATAGCAGTGAAGGGGCCTAAGAAGATTAAGCAAAGAATAGTTCCTAAAACGTTAAAGGTAACGTGGGTTGCAGCAACGCGTTTTCGCAGAGACATTGGCTCCAGCTGCCGCAATGATAACGGTTAAAGTTGTCCCGATATTATCCCCGAATAGAACTGGTAGAGAACCATTAAGGTCAAGGAAGCCACCTGCATAGAGCCCTTGCAAAAATCCCTGATTGTCGCAGAAGAAGCCTGGATGAGAACGGTAATCACTGCACCAGCAAAAAAACTCCTAAAATAGGGTTTTTGTCCCAAGGTTACCATATATTCCTTGAATTGTGGTAAATCTTTAAGAGGACTCATACCAGCACTGATGAGGTTGAGGGCGTAGAAGATTCCCCCTACACCAAATAGGATGCGCCCGATATTGTTTGCTGTTCTATTTTTTGTAAAGAAGAGGAACATGGTTCCAAGGAAAATCAGGGGTAAAGCATACTCGCCCAGCTTGAAACCGATGATAAAGGAAGTAACAGTGGTTCCGATGTTGGCTCCCATGATAATTCCGATAGCCTGTCTAAGAGTGAGAAGACTAGCGCTGACCAGTCCAACCGTGATAACTGTAACCCCTGTACTTGATTGAATCAGGGCAGTCACGACAATTCCGACTAGAACACCTAAAAAGGGATTGCTAGTGTACTTGTCAATGTAAAAACGAAGGCGATCTCCAGCAGCTTGTTGCAAACCGTCTCCCATGGTCTTGATACTATATAAGAATAGTCCCAGACCACCTAAAAAAAGTGAAATAAAATTTCCTGCCAATTAATGGACATTTCTTTTTTTCCTCCGAAAAAAATAATAACGGAATTTCTCCTACTCTATTTTTAAAGGATAAAAAGTAAATCTAACAAGTGTTAAGCTGAGATTTTAGAAAGAAAAATTCGTGAGAAAAAAATAAAAAAATAATACACTCTGACATGACATGAAGATTAAATATCGAAAAATCTTGTGAAATCTTTCCTTATATTTCCAAAGTGTGATATAATAGTTTCGAATAAAATAAATAAAGGGGTTTTTGTAACATGGCAAAACTTACTGTTAAAGACGTTGACTTGAAAGGTAAAAAAGTCCTCGTTCGTGTTGACTTCAACGTACCATTGAAAGATGGTGTAATCACTAACGACAACCGTATCACAGCAGCTCTTCCAACTATTAAGTACATCATCGAACAAGGTGGACGTGCAATTCTTTTCTCTCACCTTGGACGTGTGAAAGAAGAAGCTGATAAAGCTGGTAAATCACTTGCTCCTGTAGCAGCTGACTTAGCAGCAAAACTTGGTCAAGACGTTGTTTTCCCAGGTGTTACTCGTGGTGCTGAATTGGAAGCAGCTATCAACGCTCTTGAAGATGGACAAGTTCTCTTGGTTGAAAACACTCGTTACGAAGATGTTGACGGCAAGAAAGAATCTAAAAACGATCCTGAACTTGGTAAATACTGGGCATCACTTGGAGATGGTATCTTCGTAAACGATGCATTCGGTACAGCTCACCGTGCACACGCATCTAACGTTGGTATCTCAGCAAACGTTGAAAAAGCAGTTGCTGGTTTCCTTCTTGAAAACGAAATTGCCTACATCCAAGAAGCAGTTGAAACTCCAGAACGTCCATTCGTAGCCATCCTTGGTGGTTCAAAAGTTTCAGACAAGATCGGTGTTATCGAAAACTTGCTTGAAAAAGCTGATAAAGTCCTTATCGGTGGTGGTATGACTTACACATTCTACAAAGCACAAGGTATCGAAATCGGTAACTCACTTGTAGAAGAAGACAAATTGGATGTTGCGAAAGCTCTTCTTGAAAAAGCAAACGGTAAATTGATCTTGCCAGTTGACTCAAAAGAAGCTAACGCATTTGCTGGTTACACTGAAGTGCGTGACACTGAAGGTGAAGCAGTTTCTGAAGGCTTCCTTGGTCTTGATATTGGTCCAAAATCTATCGCTAAATTTGACGAAGCTTTGACTGGTGCCAAAACAGTTGTATGGAATGGACCTATGGGTGTATTTGAAAACCCAGACTTCCAAGCTGGTACAATCGGTGTGATGGACGCTATCGTGAAACAACCAGGTGTTAAATCAATCATCGGTGGTGGTGACTCAGCTGCGGCTGCTATCAACCTTGGCCGTGCAGACAAGTTCTCATGGATTAGTACGGGCGGAGGCGCTTCAATGGAACTCCTTGAAGGTAAAGTATTGCCAGGTTTGGCTGCACTTACAGAAAAATAATTTCAGCCCGTTAGTCTCTACAAAATCCTGATTTTGTAGAAAAAGGAACAAAACTGAAACGTTAACAAAAAGGTGGCTATGTCACCTTTGTGTTAGTGGAGGTATTTGTGACGCGGTGGTGGAGCATCAATGGAACTTCTCGAAGGTAATACTCTTCGAAAATCTCTTCAAACCACGTCAACGTCGCCTTGCCGTACTCAAGTACAGCCTGCGGCTAGTTTCCTAGTTTGCTCTTTGATTTTCATTGAGTATAAAGTTCTTCCAGGACTTGCAGCCTTGACAGAAAAATAAGATTAACTAAATGAATCAAAGAAGAGAGGAATGAAAGTTCCTCTTTTCTTTTTGTTTAAAAATAAAAACGCTTCCTCTCAACTATTGCTCATAAAATCATCCAAATTATGATAAAAATGGAAATAGAAAGTTGAGATTATGAGTTATTTTAAAAAAATATAAATTCGATAAATCCCAGTTCAAACTTGGTATGCGAACCTTTAAAACAGGTATTGCTGTTTTTCTAGTTCTCTTGTTTTTTGGCTTTTTTGGTTGGAAAGGTCTTCAAATTGGTGCTTTGACAGCCGTTTTTAGCCTGAGGGAGAGTTTTGATAAGAGTGTTCATTTTGGGACGTCGCGTATTCTAGGAAATAGTATCGGTGGCCTTTATGCTCTGGTCTTCTTCCTATTAAATACCGTTTTCCACGAAGCCTTTTGGGTGACCTTGGTTGTGGTTCCAATCTGCACCATGTTAACCATTATGACAAATGTAGCCATGAATAACAAAGCAGGTGTTATTGGTGGTGTAGCGGCTATGTTAATCATTACCCTATCGATTCCGAGTGGTGAAACAATTTTGTACGTGTTTGCGCGCGTATCGGAAACTTTTATGGGAGTTTTTGTCGCAATTTTGGTAAATTACGATATTGATCGTATTCGTCTCTTTTTAGAAAAAAAAGAAAAATAATGTTATATTTTATAACATTATCAATTGACGTTTGTCTTTTTTTAGACTATAATAGACAGAAAGAAGGAAATTGTAAATGAAGGAAAAAGAATTTCGCCGAAATATGGCTGTTTTTCCTATCGGCAGTGTTATGAAGTTGACCGATCTATCGGCGCGTCAGATTCGTTACTATGAAGATCAAGAGTTGATTAAACCTGATCGAAACGAAGGAAACCGTCGCATGTATTCCTTGAATGACATGGATCGTCTGCTTGAAATCAAAGATTATATCTCTGAAGGTTATAATATCGCTGCCATTAAGAAAAAATATGCTGAGCGTGAAGCGAAATCCAAGAAAGCGGTGAGTCAGACTGAGGTGCGTCGTGCACTTCATAATGAACTCCTCCAACAGGGGCGCTTTGCTTCAGTACGGTCACCTTTTGGTCGCGGTTAGGCAACCGCAAGTAGTCATACATTAAGGAGAAAACTCATGCCAATCACAGCTGCAGATATTCGTCGTGAAGTCAAGGAAAAAAATGTTACCTTTATTCGTCTTATGTTCTCAGATATTTTGGGGACGATGAAGAACGTCGAAATTCCTGCTACAGATGAACAGTTAGATAAAGTCTTGTCAAACAAGGCTATGTTTGATGGATCTTCTATCGAAGGTTTTGTACGTATCAATGAGTCAGATATGTACTTGCATCCTGACTTGGATACATGGACAGTCTTCCCTTGGGGAGATGAGAATGGAAGTGTTGCAGGTTTGATCTGTGATGTCTATACAACAGAAGGTGAACCATTTGCAGGTGACCCTCGTGGCAATTTGAAACGTGCTCTTCGTCACATGGAAGAAGTAGGATTCAAATCTTTCAACCTTGGGCCAGAGCCAGAATTCTTCCTATTTAAGTTGGATGAAAATGGAGACCCAACACTTGAAGTAAATGACAAGGGTGGCTACTTTGATTTGGCGCCTACTGACCTTGCGGACAATACACGTCGTGAGATTGTGAATGTCTTGACCAAAATGGGATTTGAAGTAGAAGCCAGTCACCACGAGGTTGCGGTTGGACAACACGAAATTGACTTCAAGTACGATGAAGTTCTCCGTGCTTGTGATAAGATTCAAATCTTTAAACTCGTTGTTAAAACCATTGCTCGCAAACATGGTCTTTACGCAACCTTTATGGCCAAACCAAAATTTGGTATTGCTGGATCAGGTATGCACTGTAATATGTCCTTGTTTGATGCAGAAGGAAATAACGCCTTCTTTGATCCAAATGATCCAAAAGGAATGCAGTTGTCAGAAACAGCCTATCATTTCCTTGGCGGTTTGATCAAACATGCCTACAACTATACTGCCATCATGAACCCAACGGTTAACTCATACAAACGTTTGGTTCCAGGTTATGAAGCGCCTGTTTACATTGCTTGGGCTGGACGTAACCGTTCCCCACTGGTGCGCGTGCCTGCTTCACGTGGTATGGGAACTCGTCTTGAGTTGCGTTCGGTAGATCCAATGGCAAACCCATACATTGCTATGGCGGTTCTTTTGGAAGTTGGTTTGCATGGTATTGAAAATAAAATCGAAGCACCAGCTCCTATCGAAGAAATATCTACATCATGACAGCTGAAGAGCGTAAGGAAGCTGGAATTACAGACCTTCCATCAACCCTTCACAACGCTTTGAAAGCTTTGACAGAAGATGAGGTTGTCAGAGCGGCTCTTGGAGAACATATCTATACTAGTTTCCTTGAAGCCAAACGAATCGAATGGGCAAGTTATGCAACCTTCGTTTCACAATGGGAAATTGATAACTATTTAGATCTTTATTAATATAGAAGAAAGATTGCCTGAGGGTGATCTTTTTTCTTGATTTTTATATCGAGGTATGATATATTTTATATAACGAAGTGCGATATATCGAACTGAATAGGATGTGGTTATAAATGGAATTAACGGATAAGATTCGTCGAGTTTATCTTCCGATGACGGAAACGGGTTTTTATATCTTGTTCTGTCTGCAAAAGGAAGGTCATGGTTATAGTATTACGCAAAAAGTCAAGGAGATGACAGATTCGCAAATCTTGATTAGTCCTGGAACTATGTATGGAACCTTGTCTAAGATGGAAAAGGATGGTTTGATTTCCTTTGTCCGAGAAGAGGAAAAACGGAAAATCTATCAGATCACAGACTTGGGACGAAAAGTTTTAGATATTGAATTGAAGCGTATTGAACGGCTCTATAGAAATAGTCGGGAGGAAGGATGATGGAAAAGAAAATTGTTTATCGAATTTTTACAATTGCGGACTATGAGAGGGAGGCTCTATACTTTAGAGAAATGCATGCTAAGGGCTGGAAACTTAGGAAAGTAAGCTACTCTATCTTATTGTTTGCAGTTAAGTATACCTTTGAAAAATGTCAGCCTGAGCAAGTATCTTATCAGTTGGATTTTTACCCAATGGAGAAATCAGAGAGATCCTCCTATTTACAACTATTTAAAGACTGTGGCTGGGAGCATATTACAGACTTTAATAGTTTTTCCTATTTTAGAAAAGCGCATTCTGAAATTGAATCGGATGCAGAATTTGAAATCTATAATGACGTTGCTGGGAAGTTAGCTATGGTTAATCGCATTTTAAGACTGCGATTAGTACCTGTTTTACTTTTGCTAGCCATACATATACCATTCTTACTTAAATTGCTCAATAGAAGTAATGCGTATGGTCTATGGAGTTTTCTTGTGGTCGGGCTAGATGTTTTCTTGTCTTTAATCCTTTTGTTAATAGTTGCCTATATTAGCTGGAAGTTATGGCATAAAAAGAAGGAATTATCAGATTTATGATAGGGTAGGTATGATCAAAATTGGAGGGGAAGTCATGATCAATACAAAGCAATTTCGGATTTTCACTATTGTTGATTTGGACAAGGAAGAAGAGTATTTGCATGAGATGCACTTGAAAGGCTGGAAGTATAGAGCTAGTCGTTTTGGTTTTTTCTATTTTGATCAATGTCAACCAGACGATGTCATCTACTGTATCTATGATTCTAGATTTCTTAAAAAGTATCAGCATGAATTGCAAGATTTTAGAAATAGAGGTTGGGAATTGATAGAAAGAGGTTTTTGTTCAGTTCTTCGTAAACCAGCTTCTGATATACTTTCAGAGGATCAAGTTTATATGAGTAATAATCTCAGGTGGGAAGTTATGCGGTCTAGACTTCGTTCCTGTACAGCTACTTTCTCGGGTGGTCTTGTTGTTTGTATGAGTTTATTTAAAGAAGAGCTTTCTATGTCTTTCTTTATTATTTTTCTTTTGTATGCTTTTCTGATTTCTTATCTAATCCTTGGTTTTTTCAGACTTAAAAGGAAATACCAAGTAGATGAACAGTAAGGTTCTAGGTCTTCAGACTGATTTTTAGCACTCTTGACAAAAGAGTGCTAATTTTTTGAGTTTTTATCTTGACATTCTCTTTTAAGGGTGTATAATAGAATCATAAGTTAGCACTTGAGCGTATCGAGTGCTAATCGATCAGACAGAGAGGAGTGATGAGATGGTTACAGAGCGTCAGCAGGATATTTTAAATCTGATTATTGACATCTTTACCAAAACGCACGAACCTGTCGGATCCAAAGCATTGCAAGAGTCTATTGACTCTAGCAGCGCAACTATTCGTAATGACATGGCGGCTCTAGAAAAGCAAGGTTTGCTTGAGAAGGCTCATACTTCAAGCGGTCGGATGCCAAGTGTTGCTGGTTTTCAGTACTATGTAAAACACTCACTGGATTTTGACCGACTGGCTGAAAATGAGGTATATGAGATTGTCAAAGCCTTTGATCAGGAATTTTTCAAGCTAGAGGATATTCTACAAGAAGCTGCTAATCTACTGACAGACCTGAGTGGCTGTACGGTAGTGGCATTGGATGTTGAGCCGAGCAGGCAACGTTTGACAGCCTTTGATATCGTTGTTTTGGGGCAACATACAGCCTTGGCAGTATTTACCCTAGACGAGTCACGAACGGTTACCAGTCAGTTTCTGATTCCAAGGAACTTTTTGCAGGAGGATTTGCTGAAACTGACGAGCATCATTCAGGAACGTTTCCTCGGCCACACCGTTCTAGATATTCACTACAAGATTCGGACGGAGATTCCGCAGATTATCCAGCGTTACTTTACAACAACGGATAATGTGATTGATCTCTTTGAACACATCTTTAAGGAAATGTTCAACGAAAATATTGTGGTGGCGGGCAAGGTCAATCTCTTGAATTTTGCTAATCTGGCAGCTTATCAGTTCTTTGACCATCCGCAAAGGTGGCTCTGGAGATTCGTGAGGGGTTGCGTGAAGATCAGATGCAAAATGTCCGAGTTGCGGACAGTCAAGAGTCCTGCCTAGCTGACCTAGCGGTGATTAGTAGCAAGTTCCTCATTCCTTATCGGGGAGTTGGAATTCTAGCAATTATTGGTCCTGTTAATCTGGATTACCAGCAGTTAATCAACCAAGTCAATGTTGTCAACCGTGTTTTGACCATGAAGTTGACAGATTTTTACCGCTACCTCAGCAGTAATCATTACGAAGTACATTAAGATTGAAATCATTAAAGGAGGCGAAAATGACCCAAGATATAAAAAATGAAGAAGTAGAAGAAGTCCAAGAAGAGGAAGTTGTGGAAACGGTAGAAGAAACAACTCCTGAAAAGTCTGAATTGGACTTGGCAAATGAACGTGCGGATGAGTTCGAAAATAAATACCTTCGCGCTCATGCAGAAATGCAAAATATCCAACGCCGTGCCAATGAAGAGCGTCAAAACTTGCAACGTTATCGTAGCCAGGACTTGGCAAAAGCAATTCTCCCTTCTTTGGATAACCTAGAGCGTGCACTCGCAGTTGAAGGTTTGACAGACGATGTCAAAAAGGATTGGAGATGGTACAAGAAAGCTTGATTCACGCTTTGAAAGAAGAGGGAATCGAAGAAATTGCAGCTGACGGCGAATTTGACCATAACTACCATATGGCCATTCAAACTCTCCCAGCAGACGATGAACACCCAGCAGATACCATCGCTCAAGTCTTCCAAAAAGGCTACAAACTCCATGACCGCATCCTACGCCCAGCCATGGTAGTTGTTTACAACTAGGCAATTCTGACGGTTGTAACATACATAATAGAAAACTTGTTCGAAACGACAATAAACTATGAAGAAAGATAAAATATGTTTTGCTTTGCAATAGTGAGCGAAGCGAACCAAAGGCGATACTCTTCGCCGTGGCGCTATTTGCGCAAACTTTGAGACCTTAGGCTCAAAGTTTAGTCAAAGAGATTGACGAAAGTCAAGCTCTGACGGCGTAGCCACTTAAGAAGAGTATCTAAAAGAAAAAAAGATAAAATCAAGGAGAAAAACACATGTCTAAAATTATCGGTATTGACTTAGGTACAACAAACTCAGCAGTTGCAGTTCTTGAAGGAACTGAAAGCAAAATCATCGCAAACCCAGAAGGTAACCGCACGACTCCATCTGTAGTCTCATTCAAAAACGGTGAAATCATCGTTGGTGATGCTGCAAAACGTCAAGCAGTTACAAACCCAGATACGGTTATCTCTATCAAATCTAAGATGGGAACTTCTGAAAAAGTTTCTGCTAACGGAAAAGAATACACTCCACAAGAAATCTCAGCTATGATTCTTCAATACTTGAAAGGCTACGCTGAAGACTACCTTGGTGAAAAAGTAACTAAAGCAGTTATCACAGTTCCAGCTTACTTCAACGATGCTCAACGTCAAGCCACAAAAGACGCTGGTAAAATCGCTGGTCTTGAAGTAGAACGTATCGTCAACGAACCAACTGCAGCAGCCCTTGCTTATGGTTTGGACAAGACTGACAAAGAAGAAAAAATCTTGGTATTCGACCTTGGTGGTGGTACATTCGACGTATCTATCCTTGAATTGGGTGACGGTGTCTTCGATGTATTGTCAACTGCAGGGGATAACAAACTTGGTGGTGACGACTTTGACCAAAAAATCATCGACCACTTGGTAGCAGAATTTAAGAAAGAAAACGGTATTGACTTGTCTACTGACAAGATGGCAATGCAACGTTTGAAAGATGCGGCTGAAAAAGCTAAGAAAGACCTTTCTGGTGTAACTTCAACTCAAATCAGCTTGCCCTTTATCACTGCTGGTGAAGCTGGACCTCTTCACTTGGAAATGACTTTGACTCGTGCTAAATTTGACGATTTGACTCGTGACCTTGTAGAACGTACAAAAGTTCCAGTTCGTCAAGCCCTTTCAGATGCAGGTTTGAGCTTGTCAGAAATCGACGAAGTTATCCTTGTTGGTGGTTCAACTCGTATCCCAGCCGTTGTAGAAGCTGTTAAGGCTGAAACTGGTAAAGAACCAAACAAATCAGTAAACCCTGATGAAGTAGTTGCTATGGGTGCTGCTATTCAAGGTGGTGTGATCACTGGTGATGTCAAAGACGTTGTCCTTCTTGACGTAACACCATTGTCACTTGGTATCGAAACAATGGGTGGTGTCTTCACAAAACTTATCGATCGCAACACTACTATTCCAACATCTAAATCACAAGTCTTCTCAACTGCAGCAGACAACCAACCAGCCGTTGATATCCACGTTCTTCAAGGGGAACGCCCAATGGCAGCAGATAACAAGACTCTTGGACGTTTCCAATTGACAGATATCCCAGCTGCACCTCGTGGAATTCCTCAAATCGAAGTAACATTTGATATCGACAAGAACGGTATCGTATCTGTTAAAGCCAAAGACCTTGGAACTCAAAGAACAAACAATTGTTATCCAATCAAACTCAGGTTTGACTGACGAAGAAATCGACCGCATGATGAAAGATGCCGAAGCTAACGCTGAAGCAGATAAGAAACGTAAAGAAGAAGTAGACCTTCGTAACGAAGTTGACCAAGCCATCTTTGCGACTGAAAAGACAATCAAGGAAACTGAAGGAAAAGGCTTCGATGCCGAACGTGATGCTGCCCAAGCTGCCCTTGATGATCTTAAGAAAGCTCAAGAAGACAACAACTTGGACGAAATGAAAGCAAAACTTGAAGCATTGAACGAAAAAGCTCAAGGACTTGCTGTTAAACTCTACGAACAAGCCGCAGCAGCGCAACAAGCTCAAGCAGGAGCAGAAGGCGCACAAGCAACAGGAAACGCAGGCGATGACGTCGTAGACGGAGAGTTTACTGAAAAGTAAGATGTTGAGGCGTTAAGAAAACGAAAGAAAAATAGGAAGCCATCGCCTTGTGCGATGCACAAAAGATGGCTTATCTTTTTTCCGAAGTTTTTAGCCGAAACTCAGTTAAGCCTAACTCGTTAAGAATAACTAATCACAAAGGTGCTTTGTCTAAATGTAGTAATGATAAAAAGAAATCCAGAGGTTGCAACCCAGCCTCTGTTTTTCGATAAAATAGAGGATGTCGCTTATGAAAAAAGTACTTTGTATCATTTATCCTAATTTCTCTTTATGAGATAACCACTTTAACGAGTACTTTAGCACTGTCTTTTGACATCACGATTGATTATGTAGCTTCAGATCATTCGATGGTGGTCTCTGAGGATGGTTTGTCCTGTCAACCGACGAAAACATTGGATCAGATCCGTATAGAAGATTATTCTTGTGTGATTTTGCCAGGAATGATAAATATAGGTCCTGCTCTACAAGATGAGAAATTGATCTCGTTTTTGAGAAGTCTTAATGAGCAAGATATCCTAATTGCATCCATTTCTTCAGCGCCCCTTTTATTGGCGAAAGCAGGCTTGTTGAACGACACGAAATTTACAGGTGGAATTTGGCAAAACTTCTTTGACTATTTTGAATTTCTTCCACGTGAGAATTTCCAACCGAAAGTTCTTGTCCAAGATAAACAAATCATTACGGCTATCGGTTTTGCACATCAAGAGTTTGCAAGAAAAGTGATTTTTAGTCTAGGTTTGGCAGAAAATACTGACAACTATTTTAAAGAACAGAACGAATATTCAGAAGAGGATTTGATTTTTACTTTGTCGGACAAAGAGTTTGATGAAGTGAAACAGAGTATAGAAAATAGCCTCTAAAGATTTGCATGAAAATTATAGAAAGGAACAAGGGTGTTCAGGGAATTGAACACGGGTTCCCAAATTTCTTACTCAATATAAAAGAAAGGAATTGAACCCGACCTAAATGGTGGTTTCGTTCCGCAACAATAACAGAAAGGAACAAGGGTGTTCGTAACTGAACACGGGCTACGGACTGTGCCAAAAAGATAGTTTTTTCTAGGACGCTTGCGTCCGTCGTCAAAACTCCTAGATGGCTGTGTCCGTTTGACGCCCTTTGTATCTTGAATTATGAACAATACTGAATTTTATGATCGTCTGGGGGTGTCAAAAAACGCTTCGGCAGACGAGATCAAAAAGGCTTATCGTAAGCTTTCGAAAAAATACCACCCAGATATCAACAAGGAGCCTGGTGCTGAGGACAAGTACAAGGAAGTTCAAGAAGCCTATGAGACTTTGAGTGACGACCAAAAACGTGCAGCCTATGACCAATATGGTGCTGCAGGTGCCAACGGTGGCTTTGGTGGTGCTGGTGGTTTTGGCGGTTTCAACGGAGCAGGTGGCTTCGGTGGTTTTGAGGACATCTTTTCAAGTTTCTTCGGCGGAGGCGGTGCTTCGCGTAATCCAAACGCTCCTCGTCAAGGGGATGACCTCCAGTATCGTGTGAACTTGACCTTTGAAGAAGCTATTTTTGGAGCTGAAAAAGAAGTCAAATATAACCGTGAAGCTGGCTGTCGTACATGTAATGGCTCTGGTGCTAAGCCAGGAACAAGTCCAGTCACTTGTGGACGCTGTCATGGCGCTGGTGTCATTAACGTCGATACGCAGACTCCGCTTGGTATGATGCGTCGCCAAGTAACCTGTGATGTCTGTCACGGTCGCGGAAAAGAAATCAAAGATCCATGTACAACCTGTCATGGAACAGGTCATGAGAAACAAGCTCATAGTGTACATGTGAAAATCCCTGCTGGTGTGGAAACAGGTCAACAAATTCGCCTAGCTGGTCAAGGTGAAGCAGGCTTTAACGGTGGACCTTATGGTGACTTGTATGTAGTAGTTTCTGTGGAAGCTAGCGATAAATTTGAACGTGAAGGAACCACTATCTTCTACAATCTAAACCTCAACTTTGTCCAAGCAGCTCTTGGTGATACCGTTGATATTCCAACTGTTCACGGTGATGTTGAATTGGTTATCCCAGAGGGAACTCAGACTGGTAAGAAATTCCGCCTACGTGGTAAAGGAGCACCGAGCCTTCGTGGTGGTGCAGTTGGTGACCAATACGTTACCGTTAATGTCGTGACTCCGACAGGCTTGAACGATCGCCAAAAAGCAGCGCTTAAAGAATTCGCAGCTGCAGGCGATTTGAAAGTCAATCCAAAGAAAAAAGGCTTCTTTGACCATATTAAAGATGCCTTTGAAGGAGAATAAACTAAAAAGAGCCGTCGGGCTCTTTTTACTTATCTTCCAGTTCCTGTGTTTCTTTGATGACAGCTAGTCTAGTCTGGATATCTTTTTCTAAGACCTTAAACTTGTAAGTCAGGTCTTCTTGGTATTCTTTGATCAGTTCTTTTTGTTGGTCGATGATTTGCAGGCTGTTTTGGATAATATCCACATCGTCCTTGATAGCTTGAACGCGGTCAGTAGTGCTCAAGACTTCATCTGTGATGGCTTGGCGATTTTTTGTGACCAAATAACTTCCAGCTGCAGCTCCTGCAAATAGCAGTAGATTGGATAATTTCATGGCAACTCCTTAGGCGTTTTTGATAGTTTCAGCGACTTGAGCAAGTTTATCAAAGTCAGGTTCGTGGGCGATAAAATCAATCTTGAGGTCATCATCGGCACTGTAGCGAGGCACGAGGTGAACGTGGGTGTGAAAGACTGTTTGACCCGCGATTTCTTCACAGTTGGCGATGATATTCATGCCAGCAGCCTTAGTGGCTTTCATGACTTTTTGAGCTACTTTTGGTACTTGGGCAAAGAGTTGGCTGGCGCTAGTAGCGTCCATTTCCAAAGATTGCGATAGTGTTCTTTTGGTACGACCAAAGTGTGTCCTGGTGTCACTTGAGAGATATCAAGAAAGGCAAGAACCTGCTCATCTTCATATACTTTTGAAGCAGGAATTTCCCCTGCAATGATTTTACAAAAAATGCAATCTGACATAAAATCTACCTCTACTGTATTGAATTTTGATATAATATAGCTACATTATACCAGATTTGGAGAAAATATGTTAGAAATAAAAAACCTGACAGGTGGCTATGTTCATGTCCCTGTCTTGAAAGATGTGTCTTTTACCGTTGAAAGTGGGCAGTTGGTCGGTTTGATTGGTCTTAATGGTGCTGGTAAATCGACGACAATCAATGAGATTATTGGTCTGTTGACACCTTATAGTGGCTCCATCAATATCAATGGCTTGACCTTGCAAGAAGACGCGACTAGCTACCGCAAGCAAATTGGCTATATTCCTGAGACGCCTAGTTTGTATGAGGAATTAACTCTCAGAGAGCATATCGAGACGGTTGCCATGGCTTATGGTATTGAGCAGAAAGTGGCTTTTGATCGAGTAGAACCTTTGCTAAAAATGTTTCGTCTGGACCAGAAATTGGACTGGTTCCCAGTTCATTTTTCAAAAGGGATGAAGCAAAAGGTCATGATTATCTGTGCTTTTGTGGTGGACCCGAGTCTCTTCATCGTGGATGAGCCTTTCCTTGGACTTGATCCGCTGGCGATTTCTGACTTGATTCAGCTTTTGGAAGTGGAGAAGCAAAAGGGCAAGTCTATTCTCATGAGTACCCACGTGCTGGATTCGGCGGAGAAGATGTGTGCTGCCTTTGTCATTCTCCACAAGGGAGAGGTGCGTGCCAAGGGAAATCTGGCGCAACTGCGCGAAGCCTTTGATATGCCTGAAGCTAGTTTGAATGATATTTACTTGGCGCTAACCAAAGAGGAGGACCTATGAAAGACTTGTTTTTAAAGAGAAAGCAGGCTTTTCGTAAGGAGTGTCTTGGTTATCTGCGCTATGTTCTCAATGACCACTTTGTCTTGTTCCTGCTTGTCCTGCTGGGATTTCTAGCCTACCAGTACAGTCAACTCTTGCAAGATTTTCCTGAAAATCATTGGCCTATCCTTTTGTTTGTAGGTATTACATCTATTTTACTTTTGCTTTGGGGTGGAATTGCCACTTATATGGAGGCACCAGACAAGCTCTTTCTCTTGGTTGGTGAAGAGGAAATTAAGCTCCATCTAAAGCGTCAAACTGGCATTTCCCTAGTCTTTTGGCTCTTTATCCAGACCCTTTTCTTGCTTTTGTTTGCCCCCCTATTTTTAGCCATGGGTTATGGCTTGCCAGTTTTTCTGGTCTATGTGCTCCTATTGGGTGTAGGAAAATACCTCCTCTTTCGTCAAAAATCCAGCAAATTTTTCACTGAAACTGGACTGGACTGGGACTTTGTCATTTCCCAAGAAAGCAAGCGCAAGCAGGTCTTGCTTCGTTTCTTTGCCCTCTTTACCCAGGTCAAGGGGATTTCAAACAGCGTCAAGCGTCGTGCCTATCTGGACTTTATCCTAAAGGCTGTTCAGAAGGTGCCTGGGAAGATTTGGCAAAATCTCTATCTGCGTTCTTATTTGCGAAATGGAGACCTCTTTGCCCTTAGTCTTCGTCTGCTCTTGCTTTCCATACTGGCGCAGGTCTTTATCGAGCAATCTTGGATTGCGACAGCAGTGGTAGTCCTGTTTAACTACCTCTTGCTCTTCCAGTTGCTGGCCCTCTATCATGCCTTTGACTACCAGTATTTGACCCAACTCTTTCCACTGGACAAGGGGCAAAAGGAAAAAGGCTTACAAGCGGTAGTCCGAGGATTGACCAGTTTAGTCTTAGTGGTAGAATTAGTCGTCGGCCTTGTGACCTTCCAAGAAAAACTGGCCCTTCTAGCCTTGCTGGGAGCTGGTTTGGTTTTACAAGTCTTGTACCTGCCTTATCAGGTAAAACGTCAGATGCAGGGCTAAAATGTACTTATATGACACTAAAAAAGAAGTTGAGTGCAATCTGTCTCAGCTTCTTTTATTTTCTACAGGATAATGGTTGGTCCGTAGAGACTCATACTCTTCGAAAATCAAATTCAAACCACGTCAGCGTCGCCTTACCGTACTCAAGTACAGCTTGCGGCTAGCTTCCTAGTTTGCTCTTTGATTTTCATTGAGTATTAACTTAGTCTTGACTTGGTCAAAGTGGAAACGGTCATAGGCACGCCAAGCGGCGCGAGTAGGAGCGTCTGGATCAAGAGCGCTGAGTCCCATGAGCAGACTGGAAGTCTGGTAAAATTTTTCCAGTTCAATCAAGACTCGATTATCCACTGTTTCAGCCTTGGCTAGAAAGCCAAGAATAGAGTTTAATTGCTCCTGAAAGCGGACGTCGTCAGCTGTTGCCTGTTTGCATGCTTGGTAGGCTTTGTTTAAGTCCGTAATCAAAGTCTGAGCTCTTTTGATGGTGTCTGTATCTGGCATGAGAATTCCTCCTTTAATCTGGGTGCTAGTCTTGATTCTAGCAACTGTGTTTTGATACTGCCAGTCTATCACTTTTATCTCCTTTTTCACCATAAAATCTTTAATTGCCCTTGAAATTTCTTGAATGGTACTGTTAAGATTTTATGATAAAATAGTTGTAAGATTATCATGCTTATTTGAGGTGCAAGACACCTTTCAGGAGCTTTGAAGGCCTGTTTAAGATTTGGTGGGCTTGTGTCAGAGTATTTTTGCTATTCTCTTTTTAGGAAGAAATTGAAACAAGGAGAGTAAGAAGATGAGAATATTTGTTTTAGAAGATGATTTTTCCCAACAGACTAGGATTGAAACGACGATTGAGAAACTCTTGAAAGAACATCATATCATTCCCAGCTCTTTTGAGGTCTTTGGCAAGCCAGACCAACTGCTGGCAGAGGTGCATGAGAAGGGAGCGCATCAGCTATTCTTTTTGGACATTGAGATTCGAAATGAGGAGATGAAGGGGCTGGAAGTGGCTAGAAAGATTCGGGATCGAGACCCCTATGCCCTGATTGTCTTTGTGACGACTCACTCGGAGTTTATGCCCCTGTCTTTTCGCTACCAAGTGTCTGCTCTGGACTACATTGATAAGGCCCTTTCGGCAGAGGAGTTTGAATCTCGTATCGAGACAGCCCTCCTCTATGCCAATAGTCAAGACAGTAAAAGTCTGGCGGAAGATTGTTTTTACTTTAAATCAAAATTTGCCCAATTCCAGTATCCTTTTTAAAGAGGTTTACTATCTCGAAACGTCGCCCAGAGCCCATCGTGTCATTCTCTATACCAAGACGGACAGGTTGGAATTTACAGCGAGTTTAGAGGAGGTTTTCAAGCAGGAACCCTCGTCTCTTGCAGTGTCATCGCTCTTTTTCTCATCAATCCTGCCAATGTAGTTCGTTTGGATAAGAAAGAAAAAAACTCCTTTTCTTTCCCAATGGGGGAAGCTGTATGATTGCGCGTTATAAGGTCAGGGAAGTGTCTGAAGCTATCAATAACTTGCATTGAGCTAGGAGAGTTTATGAATATCGCTTGGATATTATTGTATACACTTGTTACTCATGGGCTAGAAATTGTCATTTTCTTTAAGGTGGATGGAATTGGTCTCACTTTTGAGAGGATTTTTAAAGCCTTTCTTTTTAAGATACTGTTGGCCTTTGTTTTTTTAATGATTGAATATATGGTAGGAGATAATTACCTATTTTATTTTATGGAACCCTTGTACGGCATAGGCTTATCTTTCTTATTCTTAAGAGGACTTCCTAAAAAACTCCTTCTCTTTTATGGTCTCTTCCCAATGATATTAGTGAATCTCTTTCATAGAGGTATTTCCTATTTTGTGCTTCCATTTTTGGGACCAGGGCAAGTATATGATGACTACTCATTTGCTTGGTTATGTATAATAATTTTCAATTTCTTCATTTCCCTAGTCTTTTTGAAATGGTTAGACTATGATTTCACTAACTTGAGAAAGGAGATTCTAGATAAAGCTTTTCAAAAGTCCCTGACTAAGATTAACTGGATAATGGGGGCTTACTATTTGGTGATACAAAGTCTGTCTTACTTTGAATATGAACAAGGTATTCAATCAAAGACTCTTCGCCATCTGATCCTAGTCTTTTACTTGCTCTTTTTTATGGGGGTTATCAAGAAATTGGATGCCTATTTGAAGGAAAAACTCCATGAGAGATTGGACCAAGAGCAGGTCTTGCGTTACAGAGATATGGAACGTTATAGTCGGCATATAGAAGAACTTTATAAGGAAGTACGGAGTTTTCGACATGACTACACCAACCTCTTGACCAGTTTACGTCTGGGTATTGAAGAGGAGGATATGGAGCAGATAAAAGAGGTTTACGACTCTGTTTTAAAGGATTCCAGTCAGAAATTGCAGGATAATAAATATGATCTGGGCAGATTGGTGAATATTCGGGACCGTGCCCTCAAAAGTCTCCTAGCAGGAAAGTTTTTAAAAGCCAGAGATAAGAAGATTATCTTTAATATCGAAGTTCCTGAGGAGATTCAGGTCGAGGGGATGAGCCTGCTTGATTTTCTAACCATTGTGTCTATCCTTTGTGACAATGCTATTGAAGCCAGTGCAGAGACTAATCACTCTCATGTTTCAATTGCCTTTTTTAAAAATGGAGCGCAGGAGACCTTTATCATTGAAAACTCCATCAAAGAAGAGGGGATCGATATTTCTGAAATCTTCTCCTTTGGAGCCAGTTCTAAAGGGGAGGAGAGAGGAGTTGGTCTCTATACCGTAATGAAGCTTGTGGAAAGCCATCCTAATACCAGTCTCAATACTACCTGCCAAAATCAAGTTTTTCGTCAGGTTTTAACGGTTCACTCGATGTCAGTTGATGATTAGAAGATTTGTGGAAAGAAGTACCGCCTGTAGTCATCAATTAAAATGCCATAGTATATGAGGTATCCTATATGAATAAGAAATCCTTTTTTATCATCTGTTCTACGTTGATCATAGCATCGAATCTTCTCATGATTTCCGTTGTGAACAAGGGAGAAGAAACGGGGAGCAATCTGTTTGTGATTGCTATAGCCTGTGTTATGCTACCAGTCTTTTTATATGCAGTTGAAAACCAACTGACTTCATTGATAAGAGGAGAATCCATACTCCTGATTCAGTTGACAGTTATATCCCTACTCCGTCTTATCAACAGAATAGGGAGTACGCCTGAAATCCTCAACATTATCATTACCCTTATCGCTTTGGCAAGTGGGACAGCTGCTATTCTTGTTGCAATCATGAGAATATATGAGAACAGACGGAAGTAAGGCTGAATAGCTTTCGATGTATTTTCACATTGTTAAGTTCCCATAGGGCAAGTATGTTTTTCATGCTTGCTTTTTTAAATTTTTTAACAATTCAAGATGTTTTGATGACCATTTGTGATTTGGATGGAAAATTTTAAAAAATAGTAGTATACTAACCTTATTAAAGTTGTAATAGGACGAAAGTAAAAAGAGGTATTCCTCGTGAATGCAAAAACAATGTTACAATTGGCTATTATGGTTGATTAAAGACTTGAGCTTGTGTACTTGGAGGTAATTATGGATTTTAAAAAGTTTTCTTATTGTTTTTTTGTTGTTGGCATGTTTGTTTCTTTTTATTACTTCTTTAATTAGGGAAAAAAATTTTTAAAAATCTCCAAAGAAGAATAAAGATAGATCTAATTAGATAAAAAAAGATTTTTTTATCGCTAGTTTAATCTACAGTGGAGTTTCTTTAATATTGTTTCTCCTGTCAAAATGATATGTGATAGCAGGATAAAAAATCTACAAATTAAGTTGGTATCAATATGGTGTAAAGGGCAAGTATGTTTTTCATGCTTGCTTTTTAAATTTTTTTACAATTCAAGATGTTTTGATGACCATTTATGATTTGAGTGATCCAAGGATAAAATGAGTGCTATACTGGCAGTGTAAAGGTTCTTGCTCAACAAACATTCAGGAGGAAATCTTATGAAGAAAAAAATATTTGTCATTTTCATCTTGTATCTGATCATGTCCATCTTTCTATATCCGCTTAGGGAGAGTGCTTGGTATCATCTATTCTATACCATAGCCTATGTGATTGCAGTGATGATTTATTTTGCTTTAATGAAAAAGAAAGGAGCAAAGAAATGAAAACTTTTCTTGCTAAAAAACAGACCATCTTTCTTGCAAGATTGTTCCTAGGTCAGTTGCCCTTACTTGTCTCTACTTATCTGTTTCTATCTCGTCAGTTTTTAAATTTTTCCTTAATTTTCCAATTTCTCTTAGTGGTTATTAACTTGGCTTCTATTTTGGTCACTGTTTATCTCACTAGGGAAATGAGAATAAGAGAGTTTGAAGATGATGATTTGGTTAGTCCTAGAACCAATCAACTCATGTATATTGGCTTGACAGGTTTTATGTCTATTATCTGTTTGTATAGAGGTATCACAGCAGGAGAATCCTATCAACAACTAATTGCCTATATTGGTGCCATTCTCTGCTTGATTATTATGCTTCTGCTCATTTGGGGTTTGAAGTATTATAAAAAGTAGTTTGCCTTCCTCTTCTGGATTAGAAGCTTCTATTAAAACGTTCGTGAAATAAATGAATGGAGGTATTTAATATGAAATACAGATTATTTCTTGTTATTTTTTTGAGTAGTATGTTGAATATTCTTTTAGGGACATTTTTACAAATCTCTAATGTGTCGATTGGGTGGCTTGTTCTCTACAGTGGCTTGTTTGAAGCAGGCGTTTTCCTTCTTGCTAATAAAGGGGTGGCGGTAAAAATCAAGGAAGTAGACATCCAAAATCGCTTTAAATTTATTTTTGGAAAAACGGTATGGTTTCAAATTCTTTTGCTCATCTTTTTGATGGTCAAACTTTATCTTGGTTTGGATGTGAGGTTGATTTTATTCTATGGACATATTTTTATTGTCTTTAATGCCTTAATGTATCTATTATCTAGTAGTGGGGTTAGTCTTAAAAAAAACAAACTGTCTTCTTAATCTTACAGCAGTAGAGCTTGACAAGAGGAGGTCATCATGTATAAACACTTATTTTTCCTAGATTCAAAAACCTTAGACTGGTTGACACCCTACATTCTAGATTGGGCTTCTGACACCATTGCCTTCAATGTTTTTGTGTTAACCTTTGTATCTGTGGTGGTCTTTTATTTCTTAAATCCCATGCTATCTTTAATAGCTATCTTCTTAGGGGCTGGTTATGTGATCGTATTTTGGATACTCAAATGGTTTGTTTTGGAAAGACTAGAGTTAAAGGATGGCTTGTAGAGAAGTTTGTTGAGGAGGATAGTTTTATGGCCATTTTCAATAAATGTCATGCTTTGTTTTTGGGATTTTTAGTCTTTGCAATCGTTGGTGCAGCGGGTTATTCCATTAATCAAGGAGATTATTTTCAACACCAATACACATTTATTGCTGTAAAGAGTCTCTTGCTTTTCCTTAGTTTTGGCTATGCGAAATGGTTTGATATGATTTCTTTGGGTATTTTAAGCAGGAAACAACTCTTGCTCTTCATTGGAATTTTTCTTCTCACTGTGCTGGTAAGTATTAGCTATCATGCTTTTTTCTCAGTTGTTTCTGGTGCTTCGGTTCAACACCTTGAGGAAGCTAGTAAAGGACTTTCGCTTTCCTTTATTGTTAGTGCTACAGTTTTGGCACCTATCCAGGAGGAATTCATGTTTAGAGGGCTTCTTCAAGGTGCAGTTTTTGATAATTCTTGGCTGGGGCTTGTGCTGACATCCTCTCTCTTTTCTTTCATGCATGAACCTTATGATATTCCTTCGTTTTGCTATTATCTTTTCGGGGGCTTGTTGCTGGGCTTTGCTTATAAAAAGAGCCAAAACCTATGGGTTTCTACTCTAGTCCACATGTTTTACAACAGTTTGCCACTCTTAACTTATATTCAATGAAAATCAAAGGGCAAACTAGTAGCAGGCTGTACTGGAGTACAACAAGGCGACGTTAGTATAAAATGGTTTGTTTTGGAAAGACTAGAGCTAAAGGATGACGTGTAGGAAGTCTGTTTGTTGAGGAGGATAATTTTATGGAGTTTTTTGATAAATTTCATGCCTTTTGTTTTGGATTTTTAGTACTAATAATCGTTATTACATTTCCTTATACGATTAACCATGGGGATTTTTTTCAAAATGAATCTGCATTGATTATTGTAAGTTTTCTAGTAACCTCGCTGAGTGTTGTTTATGCTAGAAAGTTTGAAATGATTTCTTTTGGGATGTTAAGCAAGAAAGAACTTTTGCTTTTTATTGCAATCTTTCTTCTAAGCGTTCTTGAGACGCTGGTTTATATTCATTTCTTTGCTATTTCTTCTGGCGCAGGAGTTCAACACTTGGCGGAAGTCAGCAGAGGAATTTCCCTGTCTTTGATTTTGACTTCCTCAGTTTTTGGCCCCATCCAGGAGGAACTTATTTTCAGAGGACTTCTTCAAGGTGCGGTTTTTGACAATTCTTGGTTAGGGCTTGTGCTAACTTCCTCTCTCTTTTCTTTCATGCATGGACCTTCTAATGTCCCTTCGTTTTGCTATTATCTTTTCGGGGGCTTGTTGCTGGGCTTTGCTTATAAAAAGAGCCAAAACCTATGGGTTTCTACTCTGGTCCACATGTTTTACAACAGTTTGCCACTCTTATATTATTTATAAAAATCATGAAAGGTAAGCAGAAGATAGTGCTTGCCTTTTCTTTCTATAGGGATATCCCAAATAAATTCAGAGGCTTTTCTTTGAGAATCGGGGGTGGAGCGGTTGACGAATAGCTCAAAAACTAGTAGAATAGTAAGGAAACTTTATACGGAGGAAAGAAATGGATTTGGGTGATAATGAGCTAACACTGACTCCCATACCTGGGAAAAGTGGCAAGGCTTATATGGGTAGCTATCCTGATGGGAAGCGCATCTTTGTAAAAATGAACACCTCTCCAATCCTACCTGGTCTAGCTAGAGAACAAATTGCTCCACAGTTATTATGGAGTCGCCGTTTGGCAGATGGGCGTGATATGTGTGCTCAAGAATGGTTGACAGGCAAGATATTGACCCCCTATGATATGAATCGTAAGCAAATTGTCAATATTTTAACCCGTCTGCATCGCTCACGTCCTTTGATGACACAGTTGAGTCGCTTGGGCTATGCCATGGAAACACCTGTAGACTTACTACAGTCTTGGCAAGAAACGGTTCCAGACGCTTTACGTAAAAATCATTTTATCAGTGAAGTGATGGCTGATTTACGTCAGACTATTCCAGGATTTAGAGAGGACTATGCGACCATTGTCCATGGAGATGTACGACATAGTAATTGGATTGAGACAGACAGTGGCTTGATTTATTTGGTAGATTGGGATTCGGTTCGCTTGACCGACCGCATGTTTGATGTGGCCCACATGCTCTGCCATTATATTCCAGAACATGAGTGGAAGGAATGGTTGACCTACTACGGTTACAAGTACAATCAAACGGTATTAAATAAATTGTATTGGTATGGTCAATTGTCTTATTTGAGCCAGATTTCCAAGTATTATATGAACCAAGATTTAGAAAATGTCAATCGGGAGATTCATGGCTTGCGTCACTTCCGAGACAAGTATGGAAAGAGAAGATGAGAGTTAGAAATCGTAAAGGGGCAACAGAATTACTAGAGGCAAATCCCCAGTATGTGGTCCTCAATCCCTTGGAAGCCAAGGGGAAATGGCGGGACTTGTTTGGCAATGATAATCCCATTCATGTGGAAGTAGGAAGTGGAAAGGGTGCCTTTGTTTCAGGTATGGCCAAACAAAACCCTGACATCAACTATATCGGGATTGATATTCAAAAGTCTGTTTTGAGTTATGCTTTGGACAAGGTGCTTGAAGTTGGAGTGCCTAATATCAAACTCTTGTGGGTGGATGGTTCTGATTTGACAGACTACTTTGAAGATGGCGAAATTGATCGCTTGTATCTGAATTTTTCAGATCCATGGCCGAAAAAACGCCATGAAAAGCGTCGTTTGACCTACAAGACCTTCTTGGATACCTTCAAGCGTATCTTGCCTGAAAATGGAGAAATTCATTTCAAGACAGATAACCGTGGTTTGTTTGAGTATAGCCTAGTGAGCTTTTCTCAGTATGGCATGAAACTCAATGGTGTCTGGCTAGACTTGCATGCCAGCGATTTTGAAGGCAATGTCATGACAGAATACGAGCAAAAATTCTCAAACAAGGGGCAAGTTATCTACCGAGTTGAGGCAGAATTTTAAGAAATAGCCTGAAATCAGGCTGTATAAGTGCTTTTGCTTTACATAAGTTGGCAAACGTGCTATACTAATAGTAAGAATATGAGAAAGAGAGGCGGGGAAATATCTTCGCCTCTTGCTTATGAGGAGGTGGACGCAATCGCAACAATCGTAGAATTAGTCAGAGAAGTTGTAGAACCTGTCATCCAAGCACCTTTCGAGCTCGTGGATATCGAGTACGGAAAGATTGGCAGTGACATGATTCTCAGTATTTTTGTAGATAAACCTGAAGGAATTACCTTGAACGACACGGCAGACTTGACAGAAATAATCAGTCCTGTCCTAGACACCATCAAGCCAGATCCCTTCCCAGAACAATATTTCCTAGAAATCACCAGTCCAGGCTTGGAACGTCCTTTGAAAACCAAGGATGCCGTCGCTGGAGCGGTTGGGAAATACATCCATGTCGGGCTCTACCAAGCCATCAATAAGCAAAAGGTCTTTGAAGGAACCTTGTTGGCCTTCGAAGAGGACGAGTTGACCATGGAATATATGGACAAGACGCGTAAGAAAACTGTCCAAATTCCATACAGTTTAGTATCAAAAGCACGTTTAGCAGTTAAATTATAGAAAAAGAAAGGATAGCTTTTGAGGATTCAAAAGTGAAGAGAACATGAGTAAAGAAATGCTAGAGGCCTTCCGCATTTTGGAAGAAGACAAGGGAATCAAAAAAGAAGATATCATCGACGCAGTAGTAGAGTCGCTTCGTTCCGCTTATCGCAGACGCTATGGTCAATCAGACAGCGTAGCTATTGACTTCAACGAAAAAACAGGTGACTTTACAGTCTATACTGTCCGTGAAGTTGTTGATGAAGTATTTGATAGCCGTTTGGAAATCAGCTTGAAAGATGCTCTTGCCATTAATTCAGCCTATGAACTTGGAGACAAAATCAAGTTTGAAGAAGCACCTGCTGAGTTTGGTCGTGTAGCAGCCCAATCTGCCAAACAAACCATCATGGAAAAAATGCGCAAGCAAACACGTGCCATCACCTACAATACTTACAAAGAGCATGAACAAGAAATCATGTCTGGTACTGTAGAACGCTTTGACAACCGCTTTATTTATGTCAACCTTGGCAGCATCGAAGCCCAATTGTCAAAACAAGACCAAATCCCTGGAGAAGTTTTTGCTTCCCACGACCGTATCGAAGTCTATGTCTACAAGGTTGAAGACAACCCTCGTGGTGTGAATGTCTTTGTTAGCCGTAGCCACCCAGAAATGATCAAACGCTTGATGGAGCAAGAGATTCCAGAAGTTTATGACGGAACTGTTGAAATCATGAGCGTGGCTCGTGAAGCTGGTGACCGTACCAAGGTTGCTGTTCGCAGTCATAATCCAAACGTGGACGCTATCGGTACAATCGTTGGACGTGGTGGAGCTAATATTAAGAAGATTACGAGCAAATTCCACCCAGCTCGTTACGATGCCAAGAGCGACCGTATGGTACCAATCGAAGAAAACATCGACGTTATCGAGTGGGTAGCAGATCCAGCTGAATTTATCTACAATGCCATCGCTCCTGCTGAAGTTGACCAAGTTATCTTTGATGAAAACGACAGCAAACGTGCCTTGGTGGTTGTTCCAGATAACAAGCTTTCTCTTGCCATCGGTCGTCGTGGGCAAAACGTTCGTTTGGCAGCTCACTTGACTGGTTACCGTATCGATATCAAGTCTGCTAGTGAATTTGAAGCCATGGAAGAAGCTGCTTCAGTAGATTTGGAAGCAGAAAACGATACTGTAGAAGAATAAAAGCTGCTAGAGGAGGGAAAGATGAAAACGAGAAAAATCCCTTTGCGCAAGTCTGTTGTGTCTAACGAAGTGATTGATAAGCGTGATTTGCTCCGCATTGTCAAGAACAAGGAAGGACAAGTCTTTATCGATCCGACAGGCAAGGCCAATGGCCGTGGCGCTTACATCAAGCTAGACAATGCAGAAGCCCTAGAGGCGAAAAAGAAGAAGGTCTTTAACCGTAGCTTTAGCATGGAAGTGGAAGAAAGCTTTTATGACGAGTTGATCGCTTATGTGGATCACAAAGTGAAAAGAAGAGAGTTAGGACTTGAATAAGCAAAAGATAAGCAATCTCTTGGGACTCGCTCAGCGAGCAGGGCGGATCATATCGGGTGAAGAATTGGTGGTCAAGGCCATTCAAGACGGTAAGGCCAAGTTGGTCTTTCTAGCCCATGATGCTGGACCCAATCTGACCAAGAAGATTCAAGATAAAAGTCATTATTATCAAGTAGAAATTGTAACCGTGTTTTCAACACTGGAATTAAGCATAGCAGTAGGAAAATCGAGAAAGGTTTTGGCTGTAACAGATGCTGGATTTACAAAGAAAATGAGGTCTCTTATGGAATAGAAGAGGAGGACATGATTTGTCTAAGAAAAGATTGTACGAAATCGCAAAAGAACTTGGAAAAGAAAGTAAAGAAGTTGTAGCGCGTGCAAAAGAGTTGGGCTTGGATGTGAAAAGCCACTCATCAAGTGTGGAAGAAGCTGTCGCTGCAAAAATCGCTGCCAGCTTTAAGCCTGTAGCTGCTCCGAAAGTAGAAGCAAAACCTGCAGCACCAAAAGCAAGTGCAGAAAAGAAAGCCGAAAAATTTGAGCCAGCTAAACCAGCTGTAGCTAAGGAAGAGGCAAAAGCGGCTGAACCAGTTGCTCCTAAAACAGAAAAAGCAGCAGCTAAACCGCAAAGTCGTAATTTCAAGGCTGAGCGTGAAGCTCGTGCCAAAGAGCAGGCAGAACGACGCAAGCAAAATAAGGGCAATAACCGTGACCAACAAAAGGGAAATCATCAAAAGAATGATAACCGCAATGGTGGAAAACAAGGTCAAGGCAATCGCGACAATCGCCGCTTTAATGACCAAGCTAAGAAACAGCAAGGTCAGCAAAATCGTGGAAATGAGCGCCGTCAACAAGAGGACAAACGTCCAAATCAAGCGGCTCCACGTATTGACTTTAAAGCCCGTGCAGCAGCCCTAAAAGCAGAGCAAAATGCAGAGTATGCACGTTCAAGTGAGGAACGCTTCAAGCAATATCAAGCTGCTAAAGAAGCCTTAGCTCAAGCAAACAAACGCAAGGAGCCAGAGGAAATCTTTGAAGAGGTTGCTAAACTAGCTGAACAAGCCCAACAAGAGCAACAAGTTCAAGCAGTAATTGAAGTGGTACCTGAGAAAAAAGAACCTGCAGTGGATACACGTCGTAAAAAACAAGCTCGACCAGATAAAGAACGTGACGATTATGATCATGAAGAAGATGGTCCTAGAAAAAACCAAAAGAATCGAAGTAGTCAAAATCAAGTGAGAAATCAAAAGAATAGTAACTGGAATAATAGTAATAACAAAAAGAATAAAAAAGGCAATAAGCAAAACAACCGCAATCAGGCTCCAAAACCTGTTACAGAGCGTAAATTCCATGAATTGCCAACAGAATTTGAGTATACAGATGGTATGACGGTTGCGGAAATCGCAAAACGTATCAAACGTGAACCAGCTGAAATCGTTAAAAAACTCTTTATGATGGGTGTCATGGCCACACAAAACCAATCCTTGGATGGGGAAACAATCGAACTCCTCATGGTGGATTACGGTATCGAAGCTAAACAAAAGGTTGAAGTGGATAATGCTGACATCGAACGTTTCTTTGTCGAAGATGGTTATCTCAATGAAGATGAATTGGTTGAGCGTCCACCAGTTGTAACTATCATGGGACACGTTGACCACGGTAAAACAACCCTCCTAGATACTCTTCGTAACTCTCGTGTTGCGACAGGTGAAGCAGGTGGTATCACTCAGCATATCGGTGCCTACCAAATTGTTGAAAATGGCAAGAAGATTACCTTCCTTGATACACCAGGACATGCGGCCTTTACATCTATGCGTGCGCGTGGTGCTTCTGTTACCGATATTACTATCTTGGTCGTAGCAGCAGATGACGGGGTTATGCCTCAAACAATCGAAGCCATCAACCACTCAAAAGCAGCCAACGTTCCAATCATCGTAGCCATCAACAAGATTGATAAACCAGGTGCCAACCCAGAACGTGTTATCGGTGAATTGGCAGAGCATGGTGTTATGTCAACAGCTTGGGGGGGAGATTCTGAATTTGTTGAAATCTCAGCTAAATTCAACCAAAACATCGAAGAGTTGTTGGAAACAGTCCTTCTTGTAGCTGAAATCCAAGAACTCAAGGCAGATCCAACAGTGCGTGCGATCGGTACAGTTATCGAAGCACGCTTGGATAAAGGAAAAGGTGCAGTCGCAACCCTTCTTGTTCAACAAGGTACTTTGAATGTTCAAGACCCTATCGTTGTCGGAAATACCTTCGGTCGTGTTCGTGCTATGACCAATGACCTTGGTCGTCGTGTTAAGGTGGCTGGACCATCAACACCAGTTTCTATCACAGGTTTGAACGAAGCGCCAATGGCGGGTGACCACTTTGCCGTTTACGAAGATGAAAAATCTGCGCGTGCAGCTGGTGAAGAGCGTGCCAAACGTGCCCTCATGAAACAACGTCAAGCTACCCAACGTGTTAGCCTTGAAAACCTCTTTGATACGCTTAAAGCTGGTGAGCTTAAGTCAGTTAACGTTATCATCAAGGCAGACGTACAAGGTTCTGTGGAAGCTCTTTCTGCATCACTTCAAAAGATCGACGTAGAAGGTGTCAAAGTTACCATCGTTCACTCAGCAGTTGGTGCCATCAACGAATCTGATGTGACCCTTGCGGAAGCTTCAAATGCCTTTATCGTTGGTTTCAACGTACGCCCTACACCACAAGCTCGTCAACAAGCCGAAGCTGACGATGTTGAAATCCGTCTCCACAGCATTATCTACAAGGTTATCGAAGAGATGGAAGAAGCTATGAAAGGGATGCTTGATCCAGAATTCGAAGAAAGTTATCGGTGAAGCAGTTATTCGTGAAACCTTCAAGGTGTCTAAAGTCGGAACTATCGGTGGATTCATGGTTATCAACGGTAAGGTTACCCGTGACTCTAAAGTCCGTGTTATTCGTGATGGTGTCGTTATCTATGATGGCGAACTCGCAAGCTTGAAACACTACAAAGACGACGTTAAAGAAGTTACAAACGGTCGTGAAGGTGGATTGATGATTGATGGCTACAATGATATCAAGATGGATGATGTGATTGAGGCGTATGTCATGGAAGAAATCAAACGATAATAGAGAAACGATAGCTCATTTGACTCGTCGTCAACATCGCCTTGATGAACTTCAGTTCTATCTAAGGCTTGTTTCCTAGATTCAAATGGCTCTAGTTCCTCTATCTAATAAAAATAGCTAGGTCTGCTGGCCTAGCTTTTGGTTCAAAGTAGAGAAAGGAATATCATGGCAAATCATTTCCGTACGGATCGTGTGGGCATGGAAATCAAGCGTGAAGTCAATGAGATTTTGCAAAAGAAAGTCCGTGATCCGCGTGTCCAAGGCGTGACCATCACAGATGTTCAGATGCTGGGTGACTTGTCTGTTGCCAAGGTTTACTACACCATTTTGAGTAACCTTGCTTCGGATAATCAAAAAGCTCAAATCGGGCTTGAAAAAGCAACTGGTACTATTAAACGTGAACTTGGTCGCAATTTGAAATTGTACAAAATCCCAGATTTGACCTTCGTCAAAGACGAATCCATCGAGTATGGAAACAAGATTGACGAAATGCTACGCAATCTGGATAAGAACTAAGAAGGAGGGGAAACCCTCTTTTTTTGGTGTGTGCCAGTCCTCCTTATGGTATAATAAAATAAATAATATCATTTATAAACGATAATGGAGGTCGTCATGGACAATATCATCGATGTGTCAATTCCTGTTGCAGAAGTGGTGGACAAGCATCCAGAGGTCTTGGAAATCTTAGTGGAGCTTGGTTTTAAACCTCTAGCAAATCCCTTGATGCGCAATACCGTCGGGCGCAAAGTATCGCTTAAGCAGGGTTCTAAGCTCGAAGGAACTCCTATGGATAAGATTGTACGCACACTGGAAGCAAATGGCTACGAAGTGATTGGATTAGACTAATGGCAGATGAACGGATTCATGTCCTACGGGATATTTTGTTAGAATTGCATAATGGCGCCTCTCCTGAGTCGGTTCAGGAGCGCTTTGATGCGACCTTTACAGGTGTTTCAGCTATCGAGATTTCCCTTATGGAGCACGAGCTGATGAACTCAGACTCAGGTGTCACCTTTGAAGATGTTATGGAGCTCTGTGATGTCCATGCCAACCTTTTTAAAAATGCTGTTAAGGATGTCGAAGTTGCAGATACCGAGCACCCAGGACACCCAGTTCGCGTCTTTAAGGATGAAAATCTAGCTCTCCGTGCTGCCTTGATTCGCATTCGTAGATTGTTAGATACTTATGAGTCTATGGAAGATGAAGAAATGCTTACGGAGATGCGCAAGGGCTTGGTGCGTCAGATGGGCCTTTTGGGTCAATTTGACATCCACTACCAGCGTAAGGAAGAACTCTTTTTCCCTATCATGGAGCGCTATGGACACGATTCGCCTCCTAAGGTTATGTGGGGAGTGGATGATCAGATTAGGGAGCTCTTTCAGACAGCTCTAACGACAGCTAAGTCATTGCCAGCAGTTCCGATTTCTAATGTAAAAGAAGCTTTTGAAGCCTTTGCGACAGAGTTTGAAAGTATGATTTTTAAGGAAGAGTCCATCCTACTCATGATTCTTCTTGAGTCCTTTACTCAGGATGACTGGCTTCAGATTGCGGAGGAGAGCGATTCCTACGGCTATGCCATCATCCGTCCGTCTGAGAAATGGGTGCCAGAACGTCAAAGCTTTATTGAGGAAAAGAGTGCAGAGGAGCCCGTGCAGTTAGATACGGCAGAGGGTCAAGTGCAGCAAGTCATAGATACGCCAGAGGGGCAGTTCACCATTACCTTTACCCCTAAGGAAAAAGAATCAGTGTTGGATCGCCATAGTCAACAGGCTTTGGGAATGGCTATCTATCGGTCGAGCAGGCTAATCTCATCCTCAATCACCTGCCTATGGAGATTACCTTTGTCAATAAAGACGATATTTTCCAGTATTACAATGACAATACGCCAGCTGATGAGATGATTTTCAAACGGACGCCGTCCCAAGTTGGGCGCAATGTTGAACTCTGTCATCCACCTAAGTACTTGGACAAGGTCAAGACCATCATGAAGGGGCTTCGTGAGGGAAGCAAAGACAAGTATGAGATGTGGTTCAAGTCTGAGTCGCGAGGTAAGTTTGTCCACATCACCTATGCAGCAGTGCACGATGAAGAGGGAGAATTCCAAGGAGTGTTGGAGTACGTTCAGGATATCCAGCCCTACCGTGAGATTGATACGGACTATTTCCGTGGATTAGAATAAGGAGAAAAAATGAGTTACGAACAAGAATTTATGAAGGAATTTGAAGCTTGGGTCAATACCCAGATTATGATCAATGACATGGCGCACAAGGAAAGTCAAAAAGTCTACGAAGAAGACCAAGACGAGCGTGCCAAAGATGCCATGATTCGCTACGAAAGTCGCTTGGATGCTTATCAGTTCTTGCTTGGTAAGTTTGAAAACTTCAAAGCAGGCAAGGGATTCCATGATTTGCCAGATGGCTTATTCGGTGAGCGAAATTATTAAACGAGATAGATTCTTGATTTTTTACTAAAATCTTGATAGAATATTTATATTAAATCCTTGTCAGAGCAGGGGTTTTTTATTGAAAGGATTTTATCATGTCAAAGAAACTCAATCGTAAAAAACAATTACGAAATAGCCTCCGTCGTGCAGGTGCTTTTTCAAGTACTGTGACTAAGGTTGTAGAAGAGACAAAAAAAGTCGTAAAACGTGCAGAGCAGTCAGCAAGCCAAGCTGGTAAGGCTGTTTCTAAAAAGGTTGAACAAGCAGTAGAAGCTACCAAAGAGCAAGCTCAAAAAGTAGCCAATTCTGTAGAAGATTTTGCAGCAAACTTGGGTGGACTTCCACTTGACCGTGCCAAAACTTTCTATGATGAAGGAATCAAGTCTGCTTCAGATTTCAAAAACTGGACTGAAAAAGAACTCCTTGCCTTAAAAGGAATCGGACCAGCTACCATCAAGAAATTGAAGGAAAATGGCATCAAGTTCAAGTAATCTTTCTTGTGCCTTGCAATTCCAAGAAAAACTTGCTACAATAGAGCCATTAGAGGTGTTTTGAATCCCGCATTTTACAGAAAGTGGCGGCGCTGAGAAGTCCACAAATGTGTCAAAACTAGTTGCTAATGGATGAAAAATTGAAATAAAAGTGTCTTTTTGTTTTAAAGACGAGAGTTGCGGGCAACTGCCCGAAATTGGGTGGTACCGCGGATAAACACATTCGTCCCTGTCATATAGATGGCAGGGCTTTTCTTTTGTATCTTGGTCAAAGGAGGTTGTCATGAAGCAATCTTTTAACACAAGTAAACTCTATTATGGTTTTCCTATCTTCATTTTGGGGTATCAGGATCAGAATTTTGGACACAATATTACGACCTGTAGCTCCTCTTATAGCCTGGGAGATTGGCTGGTCATCGGTGTTGGCGCTGAGGAAAATGCGGCTGACCAGATTAAGTACTATCAGAAGTTCACCGTAAATATTCCTGATGAAAATCTCATGCTCGAGATGGAGCAGGCTGGTTTTATCAGTCATCGGGAGAAACTGAAACACCTGGGGCTAGACTACGAGATTTCTGAACGGACTCAGGCACCGATTTTAGAGGTTTGTCCAGTCGTGTTGGACTGTCAGGTAGATCGGATTATCGAGGAAGATGGTATTTGTCACATCTTTGCCAAGATTATCGAACGACTTGCTGATCCAGATCTCTTGGATGAGAAAGGGCATTTTAAAAATGACCGTTTTTCACCGACTTACTTTATGGGGGACGGTCACCAGCGCGTTTATCGCTATTTAGATAACCGTGTTGACCCTATGGGGAGCTTCATAAAGAAAGCGAGGAAGAAAGATGACAAGAGCTGAACTGCCAGAACGCTTGGAAACAGAACATCTCGTGTTACGAGTCCGCACAGTCGCTGATGCCGAGGATATCTATGCCTACGCTAGTCTCCCAGAGGTTGCCTACCCAGCAAGTTTTCCGCCTGTCAAGACCTTGGAAGATGAGGTTTATTATCTGGAGCATATTCTGCCCGAGCGTAATCAAAAGGAAAATCTCCCAGCTGGCTACGGAATTGTCGTCAAAGGAACCGATAAAGTCATTGGTTCTGTTGACTTCAATCACCGTCACGGAGATGATGTTCTTGAATTCGGCTATACCTTGCATCCAGACTATTGGGGGCAAGGCTACGTACCAGAAGCAGCGCTTGCCTTGATTGACCTAGCTTTTAGAGAACTGGGTCTTCACAAGATAGAACTGGTCTGCTTTGGATACAATGTCCAAAGTCAACGAGTCGCAGAGAAGCTTGGATTTACCATCGAAGCTCGCATAAGGGACAGAAAGGATGTTCAAGGAAACCGCTGTGACAGTCTCATATATGGTTTGCTGAAGAGTGAGTGGGAGGCGGATTGATGCATGTTTTCATTATTGGAGCACCAGCCTCAGGGAAAATGACCATTGGTCAGGAACTTTCGAAACTCACCGGTGCGACTCTCTTTTTCAACCATCAACCCATTGATTTTGCACTCGAAATCTATCAAGATTTTTCAGAGGAAATGTGGGAACTTGTTCGTAGAATTAACTTTTCTTTTCTTGAAACGAGTGCTAGATATCATCGGTCGGTGATTTTAACAGGTGTAACTGATTTTTCAAATCAATACCATCTGATGTATTTGAAGGATATTCAAAATTTGTTAAATGAGTATCATCAAGAGATTCTTTTTGTCGAATTAGAAACGTCTCTTGAGGAGCGCTTACGTAGAAATCGGACGGAGAATCGGTTGAAATACAAACCCTTGAAACGGTATTTTGAAGTATCTGAAAGAGAAATTTTAGAGACCACTGAAACCCTTCAATTAAATTCCCAACATCAACCGAAGGAGTTGCACCACTACTTTAAAATAAATAATACGAATCTGTCTGCAGAAGAAGTTGCCAAGCAGATTCAAGATAAAATGAATACAATAGAGAAAGGACAAACACATGTCTAAAGAACTTTCACCTAAATACAATCCAGCCGAGGTTGAGGCTGGTCGTTACCAAAAATGGCTTGATGCTGATGTTTTCAAGCCTTCAGGAGATCAAAAGGCTAAGCCTTATTCAATCGTTATTCCACCACCAAACGTAACTGGTAAGCTTCACCTTGGTCACGCTTGGGATACGACTTTGCAAGATATCATCATCCGTCAAACGCATGCAAGGTTTTGATACCCTTTGGCTTCCTGGTATGGACCACGCTGGTATTGCCACTCAAGCTAAGGTTGAGGAGCGCTTGCGTGGTGAAGGCATTACCCGTTATGACCTCGGACGTGAATCTTTCTTGACGAAAGTCTGGGAATGGAAAGACGAATATGCCACTACTATCAAGGAACAATGGGGCAAGATGGGGCTTTCTGTAGACTACTCTCGTGAGCGTTTCACTCTTGACGAAGGTTTGTCAAAAGCTGTTCGTAAGGTCTTTGTGGACCTTTACAAGAAAGGTTGGATCTACCGTGGTGAATTTATTATCAACTGGGACCCAGCAGCTCGCACAGCCCTTTCTGATATCGAGGTGATTCATAAGGACGTCGAAGGTGCCTTCTACCACATGAACTACATGCTGGAAGACGGTTCACGCGCCCTTGAAGTTGCGACTACTCGTCCTGAGACCATGTTTGGGGACGTTGCCGTTGCGGTCAATCCAGAAGACCCACGTTACAAGGACTTAATCGGTAAAAACGTCATACTTCCAATCGCTAATAAACTAATCCCAATCGTGGGAGACGAGCACGCAGATCCCGAGTTTGGTACTGGTGTTGTTAAAATCACGCCTGCCCACGATCCAAACGACTTCTTGGTTGGTCAACGTCACAACTTGCCACAAGTCAACGTCATGAACGACGACGGAACTATGAATGAGCTTGCCTTCGAATTTGCAGGCATGGACCGTTTTGAAGCTCGTAAGGCAGTCGTTGCTAAGCTGGAAGAAATCGGTGCCCTTGTTAAAATCGAAAAACGTGTCCACAGTGTTGGTCACTCAGAGCGTACAGGTGTTGTGATTGAACCACGCTTGTCTACTCAATGGTTCGTTAAGATGGATCAATTGGCCAAAAATGCTATTGCCAACCAAGATACAGATGACAAGGTAGAATTTTACCCACCTCGTTTCAACGATACCTTCCTTCAATGGATGGAAAATGTCCACGACTGGGTTATCTCTCGTCAGCTCTGGTGGGGTCACCAAATCCCTGCTTGGTACAATGCTGAGGGTGAAATGTATGTCGGCGAAGAAGCTCCAGAAGGTGACGGATGGACTCAGGACGAAGATGTCTTGGATACTTGGTTCAGTTCTGCACTCTGGCCATTCTCAACCATGGGTTGGCCTGATGTCGACTCAGCAGACTTCAAACGTTACTTCCCAACTTCAACCTTGGTAACAGGTTACGACATCATCTTCTTCTGGGTATCTCGTATGATCTTCCAATCATTGGAATTCACTGGTCGTCAGCCATTCCAAAACGTCCTTATCCACGGTCTCATCCGTGACGAGCAAGGACGCAAGATGTCTAAGTCACTCGGAAACGGGATTGATCCGATGGATGTCATCGAGAAATACGGTGCCGATGCTCTTCGTTGGTTCCTTTCAAACGGTTCTGCACCAGGTCAAGACGTGCGCTTCTCTTACGAGAAAATGGATGCTTCATGGAACTTCATTAACAAGATTTGGAACATCTCTCGCTACATCCTCATGAACAATGAAGGCTTGACCCTTGAGCAAGCAACGGCTAATGTGGAAAGTTGTTAACAAGGAAGCTGGAAACGTCACTGACCGCTGGATTCTCCACAACCTCAATGAAACAATCGGAAAAGCAACTGCCAACTTTGACAAGTTTGAATTTGGTGTCGCTGGACACATCCTCTACAACTTCATCTGGGATGAGTTCGCGGACTGGTACGTTGAGTTGACTAAGGAAGTCCTTTATAGCGATAACGAAGAAGAGAAAGTCATCACACGTTCTGTTCTCCTTTACACCTTGGACAAGATTCTTCGTCTCCTTCACCCAATCATGCCATTCGTGACAGAGGAAATTTTTGGACAAATCTCAGAAGGCTCTATCGTTACAGCGGAATACCCAACTGTTAATCCAGCCTTTGAAGACCTTGCTGCTCACACAGGTGTGGAAAGTCTTAAAGACTTGATCCGTGCTGTTCGGAATGCGCGTGCTGAAGTAAACGTAGCACCAAGCAAGCCAATCACCATCCTTGTCAAGACAAGCGATAGCGACTTGGAAGCCTTCTTTAACAGCAACGTCAACTACATCAAACGCTTCACAAATCCAGAACACTTGGAAATCGCATCAACCATCCCTGCACCTGAACTTGCTATGTCAAGCGTCATCACAGGAGCAGAAATCTACCTGCCACTCGCAGACCTCCTCAATGTCGAAGAAGAACTGGCTCGTCTCGACAAGGAACTGACTAAATGGCAAAAAGAACTGGATATGGTCGGTAAGAAGCTCTCTAACGAACGCTTCGTAGCCAACGCCAAACCAGAAGTCGTCCAAAAAGAACGCGACAAACAAGCCGACTACCAAGCGAAATACGATGCGACCGTAGCACGTATTGATGAGATGAAGAAACTCGTTAAATAAACACAGAAACACGGTGATGAACCGTGTTTTTTTGGTATAATGGAAACTGAGAATATTTTTTGAAAAGGGTAAGAAATGATAGAAGTTGTAGATTTATTTTCTGGTGCTGGAGGATTGACTTTTGGCTTTCAGAATACAATTAAAAATAATAAATTTGTTTCCCGAAATGACTTTAACATTAGATTTGCAAATGAATTCAATCATGACGCAGCAGAAGCTTTCAGACAAAATTATCCTAGAGTTACTATGATTGAGGAAGATATTGCTAATATAGATGAACATTTTTTAAAATCCAAAGGAATCAGTTCAAAAAGAGTTGATTTAGTTATTGGTGGTCCACCTTGTCAGTCCTTTAGTACGGTTGGCAAGAGACAGTATGATAAGAGAGCAAAAATGTATCGTGAATATAGAAGGATACTTTCATTTATCCAACCTAAAATGTTTGTATTTGAAAATGTTTATGGTTTGCTAACCATGAAAAACGAGCAAAAAGAACCAATTATTCGAAATGTCAAAGAAAGTTTTAAAGATTTATCTAGCTTTGGAGATGTTCATGGATATAACGTTTATACAGAATTACTAAATGCTAAGGATTACGGTGTTCCACAAAATAGAGAACGCGTCTTTTTGATTGGTGTAAGAAATGATTTAAATATTGAGTTTGAATGGAGTTTTCCAGAAAAGTGTACTTCTGAAAATCCCTTCAATTTAAGAGATGCTATTGGAGATTTACCTAGTTTAGGAAATAATGACAGAGCGGACCAATATGTGGAAGATCCGCAAACAGATTATCAAATTTTAATGAGAGGTAATCAAGATCAATTATTTAATCATGTAAGTCGTAATCATGGACAAAGATTGCAGAAAATTATGGCTGCACTTAAGGAAGGACAAGGTAAGAATGATATAAATAGAATGGTAGAAGATGGATTGTTAGATAGAGCACTTTATTTAACCTCAGGATATCGTAATACATACGGTAGATTGTGGTGGGATAGACCTTCAACGACCATAACAAATAATTTATCAACTCCATCCTCCTTACGGTGCATTCATCCTAGTCAAAATAGAGCTTTGACTGCAAGGGAAGGTGCAAGAATACAGTCTTTTCCAGATAATTATAAGTTTGTCGGAGGTCTACAAGCAATTAATACCCAGATTGGTAATGCTGTTCCTCCAATTTTAAGTATTCATTTAGCTAATAGAATAAAGGATTTCTTTGAAGAAAATAATTTGTAAAAAGGAATTAATATGTCAGAAAAAAATACAATACAATTCAATTTTTCATACTATGCTTTAAATTTACTTGGTAAACAAATGTATACTAATAGATGGAGTGCTATTTCTGAACTTGTAGCAAATGGATTAGATGCTGGGTGCAACAAATGTAAAGTTATATATTAATTCTATTAATAAGAAAAAATCTATTTTGGAGATAATAGATAATGGAAGTGGAATGTCTTATAATGACTTGGCTACAAAATATGCATTAATAGGCAGGAATAAGCGTTTGTCTGAAAATGAATTGTCAGATAAAATTAAAGGACGCAAGGGATAGGTAAACTAGCTACGTTGTTTCTATCTAAAAAGTACTATATTGTTTCAAAAAAAGCTGGTGTCACAACTGCATGGATGTTAGATTCAACTGATAAAAACGATAATGATGTTCCAGAACTAATAAGAGTAGATGTTTCAGAAGTTGGAATTGAAAATAGAGAATTATGGGAACAATATGATACAGGAACTCTTGTTAAATTAGTTGATGTAAATATGTCAGGATTTGCTGAGACAAAATTCGAATCTTTAAAACTTCGCTTGGCCGATTACTATCTTTTAGATAATATTAATGCAAGTATAGAAGTAGCCTATATTACTGATTCACGAAAAAGAACAACATTTGAAAAAAAGTAGAGAAAAAAATAGCGTTCAAAAAAACTTTTTTTGCCTTTTTTTGAAAAATGATTTAGAAAAATAATTTATCCAATAAGTTATCGAAAAGTGTATTAATTCCAAATAGTAAATATGAAGATTTTAGAACCAAACGAAGGGATGTTGTCAAATTTTCAAAAGAAGACTTTAAAAATATAGAAGGTAGAGAAAGGTTCATAACTACTTCTGGAAAATCTAAGTTTTTTCCTTATGAATTAAAAGGTTGGATTGGTATCCATTCGACAATAAATACAACTGAGGCTAAGCAAAATGATCCAAATTTTGTAAAAAATGATGTTCATAAACCTAACAGGTTGAAATTATATGTCCGTGATAAGTTAGCAGTGGAAAATTTTCTTGAGTATTTAGATAATACTCAAGCAATGAGAGTCTATTTAGAAGGAGAAATATCCTTCGATATCTTGGATAATGATGAACTTGAAGATATTTCAACATCCTCTCGTGAAGGATTTTCAAGAGAAGATGAACGAGTTAAGCTACTAATTAATATTTTGAAACCAATTATTAGTAAGTTGATTAGTGAAAGAAATAAAATTGCTACGCAAATTAGTGCTGAAGATCGCATGGAAGATGAACGAAGGCTCGAAAAAGAGAGGGAAGAACGAAGAAAAGAAAGAGAGGCTCGGAGACAAGAAGAAAGAGAAAAAAGAATAGCTGAACAAAAGGCTGAGATACTGGAACAAAAAAATGAACACTTAATAGAAGCAAATGCTCAATTAGAAACACAAAATACTATTCAAAAAGTAATGCTACAAGAAAAAGATCCAGAAAAACAGGAATTATTTGTTCATGAATTAAATACAATCAGCGATAACTTGATTTATACCATTAGTGATCTAGCTGAAGATTTTCGAAAAACTAAAGAATATGATAGGGTCAGTGAATATATTATTGATTTTAAAAGAAGTGCGGATCGTCTTAGTACTATAAAAAGACAGTTTTTGAAATTAGGTACATATGATCTAATAGGTAAGCAACTAATTGATATTAAGTCATATTTAAAGAGCTATCTTAAGGTTAGCCCGCATAGAAAAAAAGGATTATTGATGAGATAAGTCCTGGAGAATTTGGAAGAGAAATAGATGTTTTTGAGTTTGCAATTTTAGTAGACAATTTAATTTCAAATGCTATTGATAACAATGCAACTTTTATTAATTTTTCTTTTTTAGATAATGAAAATAAATTAATTATCAGCTCAGACACAGCACCAATAAAGGTAGAACCTATTGAAAAATATATTTGACCTAGGAGTCAGTTCAAAAAATTTTGGGACAGGTGTCGGATTATACTTGGTTAAAGAAATTTGTGACGAGTATAATTGGAAAATAGATGTATCTCAAGACACAACAAATGTAAATTTTGAAATAAAAATGGAGTAACTGAAATTGAGAAATGAAGTGAGAGTGATTTGGTTAGAAGATTCTATAAAAGGTGCAAATAAGAGGCCTCATGAGAGTAGATTTAAAGCAGTAAAAGAACACATAGAATCTAAGGGATATCAACCTAATATCAAAGTTGTTACTAATATTAGTGAAGCAAAAAGCTTATTGACGACAAGAGGTGGAGAAGAACGATATGACTTTTTTATTTCTGACTTTGATTTAGGGGGAGGAACAGATGCTGAAAAGGGATTAGACTATTTAGTTGAAGTGAGAAAATCAAAAAATTTATAAGCGTTTTTTTGTATTATATTCTCGAAATGAGTATTCTACGATCTCTCAAAAAAAGTTGTTGAAAAAAATTACAAGATGAGGAGAATATTAATCTATTTACTAATTTTTCATTTATATCTGTTGCGACAGATGATAAGTACACGATTGAACATGTTAAGCAGAAATTTAAAGAGTCTATAGATATTGGATTAGCAAGATGGGACGAATTAAACGCTATTCGAGGAATGTATATGTGTGAGCACGCCGAGCTAGAGGATAAGCTAAAAAGTAAACAACTCTATGACGATTATAGTGGGAATATAAAAAGCTATTGTGTTAAGTTTTCTATAGCTAAAGAGATAGAGGTAGAATGGGATAGGCAAAGAAAAATTCGAAATGCTCTGGCCCATGTAAGTGAGGCTTTTGATCATACAAGAAATTGCTTCTATATTGAATCTAATGAAGATTCTAGGATAAAAATATATGAAAATGATTTAGATAGGCATAGACGTGATTTAAGAGATTTGAGAGACAAATTGAATCTTTAGGAAGCAGGTTACTACATGACAAATTCTGTAAGTTCGAACTGCTCTGAGAAGCGCAACATTGCAGCTTTCTTCTCAGGTGTTGGGGGAATTGAGTTGGGATTTGAACAGACCAACGAGTTCAGAGTGGTGTATGCCAATTATGGTTTTTTATAATTTACGTCAATTCCATGCCCATTTCACCATTTACCTATGACACAGAAAAACAATTGAAAGGATCTTTCTATGCAATCAACTTACAATATTGATGATCCAAACTTGTCTTATGAAGCTAAGCGTGACTTATGGCGCATAGGTTTTGGTCTGCAGAAGGTTGATAATCTAGTTCCATCAGCTTATATGGAATCTTTGGCTGAGAAACAGTCCCGAGGTGAACTGACTTACGAGCAGGTTTATGAAGATGCAACGGCTTATCATCATACCATTGATGCAAGTACGGAGGAGGCAGACTTGGTTTCTCTTCGTATCGTGGAACTATTATCTCGAAGAGGCTTTAGCTTCAGTCCTGCGACCTTACTTGCTATTCATAAGGAGTTGTTTCAAGATATATTTGAATCCTCTATTCCAGTGGGGCAATTTCGTCAGACCAATATCACAAAGAATGAACCTGTTTTGAATGGTGAAAGTGTTGTGTACTCTGATTACTCCATGATTCAAATGACATTGGATTATGATTTTAATCAGGAAAAACAAGTTTCATATGCGACACTAACCCAGGCGGATGTGGTTAAAAAAATCCAGCATTTTATTTCAGGAATCTGGCAGATTCATCCATTTCGCGAAGGAAACACTCGGACAGTAACGGTCTTTTTGATTCAGTATCTTCGTGAGTTTGGTTTTGATATTGATAATACACCATTTCAGCAACATGCCAAGTATTTTCGTGATGCCTTGGTATTAGATAATGCAAAGATTTTACAGCGACGTCATGAGTTTTTAACAGCTTTTTTTGAAAATCTCTTGCTCGGTGGTCAAAATGATCTGTCATCAGAAAAGATGTATCTAGAACTCGATCTTTAAAATCCTAATACTGAGTAAACATTGAATTTTAGGCAAAAATGAAGTAAATATTCCTACAAGAAAACGCATATTATCAAAGATTTAGGTCGCTTGATAATATGTGTTTTTTTAATTTTATAGATTGCTCGTTTAAACTCTATTTATCTCGTACTTTCAGTGCTATTCGGATTTTATTTTCGTGTACAATTTCAGCTATTCTTGTTATAATCAGCCTATAGGAATCAAGGAGGTGACTGTTATGGCTGTTTTTGTGTCTTTGGATGGAATTGTGGTAGAAGTACTTGATGTCTTTTCTTCTTTTAATGGGGATAGTGAGTTTTTCTTGTGTAAACGTCTTAAAGACAAGAGTCAGTTTATTATGGAACGCTCTCAGTTCGAGGAGATGTTCCAACTTCAAAGTAGTCACTTAACGACGCAAGAAAAATTACAATTGTTTACCTCTGTGTTTGCCGGCCGTTATGACGTTTATGCTAAGAGTTTTATCAATGATCAAGGGAAAATTCAGTATTTTCCATCCTATGATTATGGTTGGAAGCAGTTGCCACCTGAGAAACGGAGTTTCCAGACATTGACGGATTCCGTTTTGAAATCTCATTTTCGTGGGGAGATAGCTATCGGTATCTTTCCTATGCACTTAGATGATAGCTGTTATTTTTTGGTACTGGATTTGGATGAAGGAGATTGGAAAGAAGCCGGTTTAACCATTCGAAGAATAGCCAGGGAACGCCAGATGGAAGCCCATCTAGAGATTTCTCGTTCGGGTCACGGACTCCATATTTGGTTCTTCTTTGAGGAAGCGATTCCGAGTCGAGAGGCTCGCTTGTTTGGAAAGAAACTGTTAGAACTGGCAATGCAGGAAAGTATGCAACTGTCCTTTGATTCTTTTGATCGCATGTTTCCGAATCAGGATGTCCTTCCTAAAGGTGGATTTGGTAATTTGATTGCTTTTACCTTTTTCAAGGAGAAGCTTATCATCAAGGGCGAACGGTCTTTGTGGATGAACATTTTCAACCATATGAAGACCAATGGAGGTATCTGCAAGAAATTCATAGGATTTCAACTGCTAAAGTGGCATTGTTAATCCAAGAGGAGTTAGGCAATCAAGAATTGGACAAGGAGTTGCAGATCGTCTTATCTAATACTATCCAACTTGAAAAATCGTCTGTGACACCCAAGACACTTTTTTTCTTGAAAAATATGGCTTCGTTTTCTAATCCCGAATTTTATTTAAAGCAGGCTATGCGACAGCCAACCTATCAAATTCCTGAGAGAATGTATTTATTTGGAGAATCCGATTATTATTTATGGCTGCCAAGAGGCTTGCTATATCCATTGCAAGATAAATTTAAGCAGGTAGTTGTGGAGGATAGGAGAAAAGTACAAAGGTCTATTAGAGTGGAATTTAAGGGAGCACTCACTTTTGAGCAAGAGTTAGCCCTGTCAGATATGACTTCTAAAGAAAATGGTTTACTTCATGCGGAGACAGGTTTTGGGAAGACCGTATTAGGTGCTGCTCTCATCTCTGAACGGAAGACCAAAACAATTATCCTAGTTCATAATAGGCAACTCTTAGACCAATGGCTGGATCGTTTAAACCATTTTTTGACTTTCGAAGAGGAAGAAGCTACCCGTTATACGGCATCAGGTCGTGAAAAGGTAATAGGCTGTGTTGGGCAGTACGGTGGAACTAAGAAATGGCTGAGTAAACTGGTTGATGTTGTTATGATTCAATCTCTATTTAAGTTGGAAAATAGTCAAAGTCTTTTGGATGAGTATGAGATGATGATTGTGGATGAGTGTCATCATGTCTCTGCCTTGATGTTTGAAAAAGTTGTTGCTCAGTTTAGAGGGAAGTATCTTTACGGTTTGACGGCTACGCCTGAGCGTAAGAATGGTCATGAACCTATTGTTTTTCAGAGAATGGGTGAGATACTTCATACTGCTGGTAAGAGGGAGACGTCTTTTAAACGGCAATTGCAATTAAGATTTACTTCTTTTGGTCATTTGGAAATTGAAAAGACCAAAGCAAGTAATTTCATACAGCTCAGTGATTGGATTGCTACAGACTCAGCTAGGAATCAGATGATTCTCAAGGATATTCTAGACCAAGTGGCAGAAGGTCGGAATATCTTGGTTCTAGTCAATCGAATTCAACAGATAGATGTCTTTGAAAAGTTATTAAAAGAGAAAGAGGTTGATGATTTTTATATTATTAGTGGCAAAACCAAAGTCCGAGAGAGAACAAGTTTACTGGAGATGTTAGAACAGCTAGATAAAGGGTTTGTATTGTTGTCAACTGGAAAATACATTGGCGAAGGTTTTGACTTGCCTCAGCTAGATACGCTTATCTTGGCAGCACCCTTTTCTTGGAAAAATAATTTGATTCAGTACGCAGGTCGGATTCATAGAAACTACAAGGATAAGTCTTTGGTGCGGATTTTCGATTATGTGGATATTCATGTTCCTTATTTAGAAAAGATGTTTCAGAAAAGACAAGTAGCTTATCGAAAGATGGATTATCGTGTCATTGAGGGTGAGGAGAAACAATTCGTTTATGTTGATAGTAGATATGAGAATATCTTGAGAGAGGACTTAGCAGGGGAAAGACAGGAGTGTATGCTTATTTTACCTTATGTGCACCAGACAAAACTGATGAATTTTCTAAAAGAATTTAGGATTAGTCAAATTGAGATATGTATACCAGAGACGGTTGCAAATAAAGCATGGCTAGACCAGTTGAAGAGCACGAAGATTAAAGTGTCTTTCACTCAATCAAAAATAGTCACGCCTATTCTTTTGGTAAACAAGACCATTGTTTGGTATGGTGCAATGCCATTATTAGGGAAGGTAGATGAAATGACCATATTACGTTTGGAATCAGCTAGTATAGTTTCTGAAATAGTGGCAGGTTTACGATAGAGAAAATTTTTAAAAATTTCTATGTATGCTTTCCAGTTGAAAGAACGAGAAGTCTTGACAGGCCAACGACTCAATGAACTGGAAATCAACGGTATTCGCTTGACTAAGTTTAAAAATGGGGAAATTGGTATTGAATTCATCTGGATTGATATTGAAAATCCACCTAGCGATGCCATCGGTTGGGTAGCAAAGAAATAAAAAGTTCACTGTTTTTTTGTTTAGTGTTTTACAGTTTTTTCTTGACAAGTCTTTCTTTTTTATGGTATTCTTTTATACAACAAGCGTTGCGCAACGAACGTTGCGCGAAAGGAGTCTTATGCCACCAAAGGTTAAATTTAGTAAAGAGGCTATCATTGGGACAGCTTTACAATTGGTGAGAGAAGAGGGCATGACTAGTTTGACGGCTCGAGCATTAGCGGAGCAACTGGGAGCCACACCAAGAGTCATTTTTGGGCAATTTGCCAATATGGCCGAGTTACAAGCAGAGGTTATTGGTGCTGCGGAAATGGTCGTGGTGGAGTATATTCGTAAGGCCTTAGAAAATGAGAAGCCTTTTCGATCCGTCGGGGTTGCTTATATCCTTTTCGCCTCAAAAGAACCCCAACTCTTTCAATTGCTTTTCCAAAATCCCAGCAAAGATCCGATTCGTCGCTTTCAAGATTTTCTTCCCGTGAAGGATCATAGTTACCAATTGGTTCTGGATTCGATTGTCGCAGACTATCCTTTGACTGTAGAGGAGGCTGGTCGCTTGTACCAGCATCTATTTATCTACTCACACGGGATGGCCTCAATGGTTGCTTCTGGCATTTATCAATTCAGCATGGAAGAAGTGATTGGATTACTGACAGAGGTTTGTCAATCTCTCATCAAAGAAATGGTAGGAAAGAAATGATTCAACTAGAAAATGTGCACAAAAGTTACGGCCAAACTAAGGTTTTAAAAGGGATTGATTTGCAGATTCAAGACCAGGATGATGTGGTTATCCTCGGTCCTTCTGGATCAGGCAAGTCAACTCTCTTAAACGTTCTGTCAGGTTTAGAAAAGGTAGACGAGGGACATATCCTCATTCAAGGACAGGATTTAGCTCAACTCACAGATACTCAATTGACAGCCTTTAGACGTGAGAAGATTGCCTTTATTTTTCAGCAGTATTATCTATTGCCTAATCTAACAGTCAGACAGAATGTAAAGATGGGGGCAGACCTGGCAAACAATCATGATTTTTTGCAGATTATCGAGGATTTGGGACTTGGCGATAAGCTGGACAAGTATCCGAGTGAATTGTCAGGTGGGGAACAGCAGAGAGTCTCCATTGCTCGGGCCTTGGCCAAAAAACCAGAGATTCTCTTCTTAGATGAGCCGACGGGAGCCCTCGATGAAGAAACAGGACGCAAGATTCTCGACTATATCTGGGAGTTAAAGGAAAAGCTGGGCTTTACCCTCATCATGGTGACGCACAACCAAAATATTGCGAATATGGCAAGAACTATTATTCGTGTCAATAGTGGCAAGATTACAGAAGTTGTGACCAATGATCGGCCTCAGACTGCTTATGAGATTGGATGGTAAGCCATGTTTTCAGTAAAAGATATTCGAAAATTAGTTGTCGTCAGTATAATTGGAGCTTGTGCGGTCTTTGTGGCCAATCTCTTCTTGAATTTTTACCTTGATATCGAGCAGTTGGAGATTTCTAAAACTAATCCCATGATTCAGACCTACTATGACGCTCAGGTTTCGCTTTCCTGGATGGTGGCTATGGTCAGTGGAGTCGTCTTGTCCTTGACGTCGGTCCTTCTCATGTGTTTTTATATCAAACAATTTGTCGATGATCACAAGGAACAATTAGGAATTTTAAAGGCTTTGGGCTATAGTAATGGCCAGTTGGCTAAACGATTTTGGGCATTTGGGCTCAGTTTTGGTGCCGGAGCGCTTCTTGGCTATTTCACTTCTTTTCTTATGATGGGGCATTTTTATGACTTTCGGAATGAAAAGGGGATCCTGCCAGAAATTACCATTCATTTTCATTGGCAGCTCTTGCTTGCTTTTGTGGTCCTTCCGACGGCATTTTTATGCTTATCGCGGTTGGTTATGCTAGAAGACAACTACAAACGCCGGCTCTTCGCTTATTGAAAAAGTCCCCAACACCAATCAAGGTAAAAAGGAGAAAGAGGGCTCCTAAGAAAGAGAAAGACTTCCTAACAGAGCTGTCTTCGTCACTAATTTGGGGGAGAAAATCTATCCTGTTTTTTGTAGTCTTTGGCTCTATGTGTTTTGCGGCCATGGTTCAATTGTCCTTTGGTCTAAGGGACTACACAGATGACATCATCCAAACCATGATGATCATGATTGGCTTGATCCTTTCTTTCTCTATTCTCTTTTTGTCATTGGGGATTGTCGTCTCAGAAAGTCGCGAAACCCTGGCTCTTATGAAGGCTTTTGGCTACACAGATCGTGAATGCCAAGGTCATATCCTATCTCCCTATCGTTTCTGGGCTTATTTAGGATTTGTTCTTGGGACGGCTTATCAGTACGCTATCATGGAAATCTTGATTGGTGTGATCAACGATACGGTTCCTGAAAAGATTGAGCATCACTTTGATGGGAATGTTTGCTTCTGGACTTTGATCGGTTTTGCTGTGGTTTATGAAAGCCTCTTTTATCTATCCAACAGAAAACTCCAAAAGCAAACCATCAAAGAAGTACTCTTAGCTGAATAAATAGAGAAGGTTGGATTCTCCAGCCTTTTTCTTATGAAACTCATTAACAAGAGAAGGATTTTTCCATATTCTAGGGAAAATGAAATAAAGGAAAGAAAACGAAGTTACTGGCAGGACCTGAAATGAACTTTTTACTTGATTTGACGCAACAAATAATCCTTTATCTCTGTAGGAATCCTCTTGCAGTTTGTGGTTGGTATTAGAGTTGCAGCCTTGAGTTATAAATAAATCAATATACCTGTGGTCATGTTACACAGGTCTTTCAATTAGCTGAAATATTTCATCTTTATTTTTTCTTAACCTTTGACTATTCCGCAAAATTATCGTAAAATAAAGAGTAAATGATAAAATGAGGTCGGAGTCTGTTTGCTCTGGCGATAGTAGTATAAATGAGGAGAAACGCTTTGGAATTAGAAGTATTTGCTGGGCAAGAAAAAAGTGAACTATCTATGATTGAGGTGGCGCGTGCTATCTTGGAACTTCGTGGTCGCGATCATGAGATGCATTTTAGCGATCTTGTAAACGAAATTCAAAACTACCTTGGAACATCAAACAGCGATATCCGTGAAGCTTTGCCTTTGTTCTATACAGAGTTGAACTTTGACGGTAGCTTCATCTCTCTTGGGGACAACAAATGGGGTCTTCGTTCATGGTATGGTGTGGACGAAATCGACGAAGAAATCATCGCTCTTGAAGAAAATGATGACGATGAAGTGGCACCAAAAGCTAAGAAAAAACGTGTCAATGCCTTCATGGATGGCGATTCAGATGCTATTGACTACAATGCAGATGATCCAGAAGACGAAGATGCATACGAAGCAGATCCAGCTCTTTCATATGATGATGAAAATCCAGATGATGAGAAAAATGAAGTGGAAGCTTACGATGCAGAAATCAACGAAATCGCCCCAGATGACTTGGGAGAAGACGTGGATCTCAACGAAGAAGATGATGAGTTTTCAGACGATGATTCTGAAAACATCGAGGAATAAAAGTTAGCTATTGACAATTGTCCTATTTTTAGGTATCATATTGTTCGGGCACCTCTTTTAGAGGTCGGGGCTCCCTAGTTCTTAGGGAGCTATTTTTGTTTTTCTAAGAAGTTATCTTCTTGTATTTTAGTTGTGAATCTGGCGCAGTCGTCCCAGATTATCTTATTAGTAGGGTCTTGTTTTCTATGTCCCCTCGTAGTTAACAAGGCCTTGAGCATTTTAGAAAGAGGAATCTATGTCTACGAAATATATTTTTGTAACTGGTGGTGTGGTATCGTCTATTGGGAAAGGGATTGTCGCAGCAAGTCTAGGCCGTCTCTTGAAAAATCGTGGTCTCAAAGTAACAATTCAAAAGTTTGACCCTTATATCAATATCGATCCGGGGACTATGAGCCCGTATCAGCACGGGGAAGTCTTTGTGACAGATGATGGAGCAGAGACAGATTTGGACTTGGGTCACTATGAACGTTTCATCGATATCAATCTTAATAAATATTCCAACGTGACAACTGGTAAAATTTACAGTGAAGTTCTTCGTAAGGAACGCCGTGGAGAATACCTTGGGGCAACTGTTCAGGTTATTCCTCATATCACAGATGCTTTGAAAGAGAAAATCAAGCGTGCCGCTGTAACGACAGACTCTGATGTCATTATCACAGAGGTTGGTGGAACAGTTGGGGATATCGAGTCTTTGCCATTCCTAGAGGCCCTTCGTCAGATGAAGGCAGATGTGGGTGCGGATAATGTTATGTACATCCATACAACCTTGCTTCCATACCTCAAGGCTGCTGGTGAAATGAAAACCAAACCAACTCAACACTCTGTAAAAGAATTGCGTGGATTGGGAATCCAGCCAAATATGTTGGTGATTCGTACAGAAGAGCCAGCTGGTCAAGGAATTAAAAACAAACTAGCACAGTTCTGTGATGTGGCACCAGAAGCCGTTATCGAATCGTTGGATGTCGAACACCTTTACCAAATTCCATTGAACTTGCAGGCTCAAGGTATGGATCAAATTGTCTGTGACCATTTGAAACTAGACGCACCAGTAGCGGATATGACAGAATGGTCAGCTATGGTGGACAAAGTCATGAACCTGAAAAAACAAGTCAAGATTTCCCTTGTTGGTAAGTATGTGGAGTTACAGGATGCCTACATCTCTGTGGTTGAAGCCTTGAAACACTCTGGTTATGCCAACGATGCAGAAGTGAAGATTAATTGGGTCAATGCCAATGATGTGACAGCAGAGAATGTGGCAGAGCTTTTGTCTGATGCGGACGGAATCATCGTACCAGGTGGTTTTGGTCAACGTGGTACGGAAGGGAAAATCCAAGCCATTCGATATGCGCGTGAGAATGATGTTCCAATGTTGGGTGTCTGCTTGGGAATGCAGTTGACTTGTATCGAGTTTGCTCGTCACGTTTTAGGTCTTGAAGGTGCCAATTCTGCAGAGCTTGCACCAGAAACAAAATACCCTATCATTGATATCATGCGTGATCAGATTGACGTTGAGGATATGGGAGGAACCCTTCGCTTGGGACTTTATCCGTCTAAGTTGAAACGTGGCTCTAAGGCTGCGGCTGCTTATCACAATCAAGAAGTGGTGCAACGCCGTCACCGTCACCGTTATGAGTTTAACAACGCCTTCCGTGAGCAGTTTGAGGCAGCAGGTTTTGTCTTCTCAGGTGTTTCTCCAGACAATCGTTTGGTAGAAATCGTGGAAATTCCTGAAAATAAATTCTTTGTAGCGTGTCAGTATCACCCTGAACTGTCAAGCCGTCCAAATCGCCCAGAAGAACTCTACACAGCCTTTGTCACTGCAGCAGTTGAGAACAGTAATTAGCCAAATCAGAACCTTTGAGAAGAATCTCAGAGGTTTTTTGCTTGCATATTTAGGATATGATTTGCAAAACAAAAACATAGTGATATAATTAACATAACAACAACTAAGGAGGAACTACAATGAAAAAAATCACACTATTTGGTTTGTCTCTAGCAGGTTTAGCTTTGCTAGTTTCACCTCATTCAGGGCAGGCATTTGAGCTTAAAGAAGAATGGGTTGTTAAGTGTGGAGTACAGTATCAAGATGGCAAGATTCTTCGGTTTAACAATGGTCATGAAGTGGATATCAAAGTCTTGGATTTGCCAAAAACAGAGAAAATCGAGTGGACAGTTAGTATCAATGGTCAAGATCAGACTGTCAATTTCCTAGGTCAAGAAAAGGACAAGTCTATGATGGGTGTAGAAGGGCGTTATCTGAATTTCTATGTTCCCTATGGCTATAGAGGAGCTATCAAGGTAGAGGTCAAAAGCGGAAATGAAGTCAAGACCTGGTCAACGAAAGTTGTGGATGATATTCATAATGATAGTGGAAAGAGAGGCTACTATCGTATTGAAGAATCAAATGATCAATACACCTACCTCGATGCTAAATGGGATTATCAAACCAAGACTTACACTGCTACCTTACCAGAGACTGTCAATGATCAAAAAGTCTTTGCTTGGGCAGACTATGACAATGGCGAGCTGAAGCTTGAAAAACTAAAATCTATCAGTCATAAATATGATGGAGGATCTTTCAAAGAACTTTATCCGATTGTAAAAGCAGAAAGTTGGCTAAAATCAAACCAAAACTGGTACTATCAAAAACAAGGTCAATTAGTGCAGAAGGATTGGGTTTATGACAAGGGAACTTGGTACTTTATGAATGATAAAGGAGTTATGTTCAATCAAACTTGGCTTTATCAAGGTAGCAACTGGTATGCCTTTAAATCATCAGGAGCTATGATTGCTAGTGATTGGCTTTACGACCAAGGCAAGTGGTACTATTTATCAACTTCAGGAGCTATGAAAGCAAGCGCTTGGGTTTATGACAAGGGAGAATGGTATTATGTAAGTTCTTCTGGTGCCATGCTAGCGAATGATTGGGTCAAAGAAAATGGTAAGTGGTATTATCTGGCTTCATCAGGTAAGATGCTTCGCAATACCTACACCCCTGATGGTTACTACGTTGGCAACTCAGGTGCCTGGCAATAAGCATAATACTCTTCAAACCACGTCAGCTTCATCCACAACCTCAAAACGCTGTTTTGAGCAACCTGCGACTAGCTTCTTAGTTTGCTCTAGTATAAGAAGTCCTTTTCCTTAAAGGAAGGGGCTTTTTTACTTGCGTTTCTGCTACTTCCTCATTTGTCCTAAAGCCTTTTTTGTGTTAAAATGAATGGTATGAAAGCTAAAAAAATGTGGATGGCAGGTTTGGCTCTGCTTGGTATTGGGAGCCTTGCCCTTGCTACGAAAAAAGTTGCAGATGACCGTAAGCTCATGAAGACTCAGGAAGAGTTGACAGTGATTGTGCGAGACCATTTTTCAGACATGGGGGAAATTGCGACCCTCTATGTTCAAGTCTATGAAAGCAGTCTAGAGAGCTTGGTTGGTGGCGTCATTTTTGAGGATGGCCGTCATTATACCTTTGTCTATGAAAATGAAGACCTAGTCTATGAGGAGGAAGTCTTATGATACAACCAGCAAGTTTAGAAGAATTAGCATCTTTAGTAGAAAAAGATGGCAAGAAGGTTTTCCTTTTTGTAGCGGACTGGTGTGGTGATTGCCGTTATATTTATCCTGCCTTGCCAGAAATTGAGGAGAGCAATCCAGAGTTTACCTTTATTCGAGTGGATAGAGACCAGTATATGGATTTGGCCAAACTCTGGGATGTATATGGAATCCCCTAGCCTTGTTGTTCTAGAAAAGGACAAGGAAATTGGTCGTTTTGTTAATCGCGACCGTAAAAGCAAGCAACAAATTAACGACTTTTTAGCAGGACTGAAATAGGAGAAAAAGGAAACAATGATTTTTACATATAATAAAGAACATGTCGGTGATGTCCTTATGGTCATCGTGAAAAATAGCGGAGATGCCAAACTAGATGTGGAGCGCAAAGGAAAGGTAGCCCGTGTTTTCCTCAAAGAAACTGGGGAAACAGTGGCGTGGAATATTTTCGAAGTTTCAAGTTTGTTTGAAATTGCAGAGCGCGGTCAAGTCTTTTTATCAGATGAGCAAGTAGCACGTTTAAACCAAGAGTTGCAGGCGGAAGGTTTTACAGAAGAAATTGTTAATGATAAGGAACCTAAGTTTGTTGTTGGTGAAATTGTCGAGATGGTAGCTCATCCAGATAGTGACCACCTCAACATCTGCCAAGTTGCAGTCGCAAGTGATAAGACAGTGCAAATCGTTGCAGGAGCTCCTAATGCGTGTGTTGGGTTGAAAACCATTGTGGCTCTTCCTGGAGCAATGATGCCAAAAGGCAATCTTATTTTCCCAGGCGAACTTCGTGGTGAAAAGAGTTTTGGCATGATGTGTAGTCCTCGTGAATTGCATTTGCCAAATGCTCCGCAAAAACGAGGGGTGCTTGAATTATCAGAAGACCAAGTTGTCGGAACACCATTTGACCCAGCGAAACACTGGACTGCCTAAGAAATTGTCAGTATCTGATAGACCAGCTAGAAGGAAATAAGATGGCAAAAAATGTTGTGATTACAGGAGCGACATCAGGCATTGGTGAAGCGATTGCGCGTGCTTATCTGGAGCAGGGGGAGAATGTCGTTCTAACAGGACGACGGACAGACAGATTAGAGGTTCTCAAGTCAGAGTTTGCAGCAACCTATCCAAATCAAACAGTTTGGACCTTTCCACTGGATGTGACGGATATGACCATGGTGAAGACTGTCTGCTCCGATATTCTAGAAACGATAGGTCGGATTGATATATTGGTCAATAACGCTGGACTGGCTCTAGGTTTTAGCACCCTATCAGGATTATGAAGAGCTGGATATGTTGACCATGTTAGATACCAATGTCAAAGGTTTGATGGCAGTCACTCGCTGTTTCTTGCCAGCAATGGTAAAAGCCAATCAGGGTCATATTATCAATATGGGGTCGACCGCAGGTATCTACGCCTATGCTGGTGCCGCTGTTTACTCAGCTACCAAGGCGGCAGTTAAGACCTTTTTCAGATGGTCTGCGAATTGATACCATAGCAACGGATATCAAGGTGACGACCATTCAGCCAGGGATTGTCGAAACAGATTTCTCAAAGGTACGTTTTCATGGTGACAAAAGAGCGTGCTGAGGCGGTTTATCAGGGAATCGAAGCCTTGCAAGCTCAGGATATTGCAGACACAGTGGTCTATGTGACCAGTCAACCGCGTCGTGTGCAGATTACAGATATGACAATTATGGCCAATCAACAGGGCGACAGGTTTCATGGTTCACAAAAAAATAAAAAAATTTTTCTCGAAAAGTTACAAATTTCTGTAACTTTTTGATTTCCTACGAATAGATAAGTAGGAGGAAAAAATATGTATAATAAAGTTATCTTAATCGGACGCTTGACGTCTACACCAGAATTGCACAAAACCAACAATGACAAGTCAGTAGCGCGAGCAACTATCGCTGTGAACCGTCGTTACAAAGACCAAAACGGTGAACGTGAAGCTGATTTTGTCAATATGGTCCTATGGGGCAGACTAGCAGAAAGTTTGGCCAGCTACGCAACTAAAGGAAGTCTCATTTCCGTTGATGGGGAATTGCGTACTCGTCGCTTTGAGAAAAATGGTCAAATGAACTACGTGACCGAAGTACTTGTCACAGGATTCCAACTCTTGGAAAGTCGTGCCCAACGTGCTATGCGAGAAAATAACGCAGGGCAGGATTTGGCAGATTTGGTTTTGGAAGAGGAAGAATTGCCATTTTAAACATTGAAAAGTCTGAGTTGGTCTCAGGCTTTTTATCTTGAGAAAGTCAGACTTTTTTCTTGACTATTTCTGACCAAGTGATACAATAGAACTATGAATTAGCACTCATGTATAAAGAGTGCTAATAATATGTATTTCATCATGGAGGAAAACAGATGTTGAAACCATTAGGGGACCGTGTGGTCTTAAAAGTAGAAGAAAAAGAACAAACTGTTGGAGGTTTTGTCCTCGTGCAGGTTCAGCCCAAGAAAAAACAAAAACAGCCCAAGTTGTAGCTACTGGACAAGGTGTTCGTACCTTGAACGGTGACTTGGTAGCTCCAAGTGTTAAGCCTGGAGATCGTGTCTTAGTTGAATCCCACGCAGGTCTTGATGTCAAAGACGGCAATGAAAAGTACATCATCGTTGGCGAAGCGAACATCTTGGCTATCATTGAAGAATAGAAGGAGAAAATAAGTATGTCAAAAGAAATTAAATTTTCATCAGATGCCCGTTCAGCTATGGTTCGTGGTGTCGATATCCTTGCAGACACTGTTAAAGTAACCTTGGGACCAAAAGGTCGCAATGTCGTTCTTGAAAAGTCATTCGGTTCACCCTTGATTACCAATGACGGTGTGACTATTGCCAAAGAAATCGAATTGGAAGACCATTTTGAAAATATGGGTGCCAAATTGGTATCAGAAGTAGCTTCAAAAACCAACGATATCGCAGGTGACGGAACGACAACTGCAACAGTCTTGACCCAAGCAATTGTCCGCGAAGGCATCAAAAACGTCACAGCAGGTGCCAATCCAATCGGAATTCGTCGTGGGATTGAAACAGCAGTTGCAGCAGCAGTAGAAGCTTTGAAAAACAATGCCATCCCTGTTGCCAATAAAGAAGCTATCGCTCAGGTTGCCGCCGTCTCTTCTCGTTCTGAAAAAGTCGGCGAATACATTTCTGAAGCAATGGAAAAAGTAGGGAAAGATGGGGTCATTACCATCGAAGAGTCACGTGGTATGGAAACAGAGCTTGAAGTTGTTGAAGGAATGCAGTTTGACCGCGGTTACCTTTCACAGTACATGGTGACAGATAGCGAAAAAATGGTGGCAGATCTTGAAAATCCCTACATTTTGATTACCGATAAGAAGATTTCAAATATCCAAGAAATTTTGCCACTCCTAGAAAGTATTCTCCAAAGCAATCGTCCACTCTTGATTATTGCGGATGATGTGGATGGCGAGGCTCTTCCAACCCTTGTATTGAACAAGATTCGTGGAACCTTCAACGTGGTAGCAGTCAAGGCACCTGGTTTTGGTGACCGTCGCAAAGCCATGATTGAAGACATTGCCATCTTGACAGGCGGAACAGTTATCACAGAAGACCTTGGTCTTGAGTTGAAAGATGCGACAATTGAAGCTCTTGGTCAAGCAGCGAGAGTAACTGTGGACAAAGATAGCACTGTTATCGTAGAAGGTGCTGGAAATCCTGAAGCTATTTCTCACCGTGTTGCAGTTATCAAGTCTCAAATCGAAACCACAACTTCTGAGTTTGACCGTGAAAAATTACAAGAACGATTGGCCAAATTGTCAGGTGGTGTAGCGGTTATTAAGGTCGGAGCTGCAACTGAGACTGAGTTGAAAGAAATGAAACTCCGTATTGAAGATGCCCTCAATGCTACTCGTGCAGCTGTTGAAGAAGGAATCGTTGCAGGTGGTGGAACAGCCCTTGTAAATGTTATCCCAGCCGTGGCTGATTTGAAATTGACAGGAGACGAAGCAACAGGCCGCAATATTGTTCTCCGTGCACTGGAAGAACCAGTCCGTCAAATTGCCCACAATGCAGGATTTGAAGGTTCAATCGTTATCGATCGCTTGAAAAATGCTGAGCTTGGTACAGGCTTCAACGCAGCAACTGGCGAGTGGGTCAACATGATTGATCAAGGGATTATCGACCCAGTTAAAGTGAGTCGTTCAGCTCTACAAAATGCAGCATCTGTAGCCAGCTTGATTTTGACTACAGAAGCAGTCGTAGCCAATAAACCAGAACCAGCAGCCCCAGCTCCAGCAATGGATCCAAGCATGATGGGCGGGATGATGTAAGCTTTCTATAGAAAACAACTTATAAAAAACACAAAAGGAGGGAATGCCTACCCCTTCTTTTTATGCTATTCACTTCTAAATTGATTTGAGCTCTCCTAACTTATATGATAAAATAAGACTAGAAAAAGGAGAAGAACATGATCGATGTAGAAGAAATTCTGAGCAAGATGAACCCCAATCAGAAGATTAATTATGACCGTGTCATGCAGAAGATGGTACAAGTATGGGAGAAAAATGAGCAACGGCCAACCATTCTCATGCATGTTTGCTGTGCCCCTTACAGTACCTATACTCTAGAATATTTGACTAAGTATGCAGATGTGACTATCTATTTTGCCAATTCTAATATCCATCCCAAGGCAGAATACCATAAGCGTGCCTATGTGACTAAAAAGTTTGTCAGTGATTTCAATGAGCGAACTGGCAAATAACGTTCAATACCTAGAAGCTCCTTATGAACCTAACGAATATCGTAAACTGGTTCGAGGTTTGGAAGAAGAGCCTGAAGGTGGCGACCGTTGTAAGGTTTGCTTTGACTACCGACTGGATAAGACAGCTCAAGTGGCTATGGATTTAGGTTTTGACTACTTCGGTTCGGCTTTAACCATCAGTCCTCATAAAAATTCTCAAACCATCAACAGCATCGGAATCGATGTGCAAAAAATTTATACAACCCACTATCTTCCAAGTGATTTCAAGAAAAATCAAGGCTACAAACGTTCGGTAGAGATGTGTGAAGAGTATGATATCTATCGTCAATGTTATTGTGGATGCGTCTATGCAGCCCAAGCTCAGAATATTGACCTTGTTCAGGTTAAGAAAGATGCTACAGCTTTCTTGCTGGATAAGGATGTTGAAAAAGACTATTCCCACATCAAATTTACTGTTACGAAATTAGATATATAGAAATCACCCCAGCTGAAAAGCTGGGTTTTTCAAATAAAAAACCAGGGCTTTCACCCTAGTTTGACAACTTTACCGATTCTTTAGTTCTACATAGCGCTTGTACCAAATGTTTACATAGGCTTCTGAGAAAGGACCACGTCCATTGTTAATCCAATCAACAAGAATTTTGACATGTTCTTTTAAAATATAGTCCAAGTCATCAGAATAATTCATTTTGCGTTTGTGACGCTCATATTCTTCAACGTCCAAGAGACGTTTTTCTCCATCTGTAAAAATTTTAACATCCAAATCATAATCAATATACTTCAGTGCTTCTTCATCCAGATAGTAGGGGCTAGCCATATGTGCAATAGTAGGAAATTCCATTATCACGAATCATGGCAATGATATTAAACCAATATTTCTTGTGAAAGTAAACAATAGCAGGTTCTCAGAGTGACCCAACGACGACCATCACTTTCGGTAACAAGTGTATGATCGTTGACACCAATAATGGCGTTTTCTGTTGTTTTTAGTACCATGGTGTCTCGCCAAGTTCGGTGGAGACTCCCATCATGCTTATAACTTTGAATTGTAATAAAGTCGCCTTCTTTTGGAAGCTTCATAACTAACCAACTTTCTACAATTTATAAGTTTATCATTTACTATTGTACCATAAAATTGCCTGAAATCTGTGAATTTTACACGAAAATATTAAAGATATTCTCTAAGAGCGCTTGCTATATCCGAAAAATCGTAGCCTTTTCGTGCTAAAACTTGAGTTAAACGCTGTTTAAGTTCGTAGCCTGCATACTTTTGAGCATACTTAGCATATTGCTTATCAAGTTCCTTGAAGATGAGTTCCTGAGTCGTTTCTTCGTCGACTTGACTATTCAACTGCTCAAAGGCAATTTTAGCATCAGAGTAGGAGAAGCCCTTGTTGGTCAGATTCTGGATAATCTTATCTTGCAAAGCACGAGCTGGAAGTTTTCCTTCATATTTCTTCAATAGTTTATTGGCTACACGTTGAGCAACTTCCGAAGAATCAAATTCTTTCAAGGTCTCCTCTATAGTAGATTTTGAAATCCCTTTTTGTGTTAGTTTCTGAGTCAGTACATAAGGTCCCTTGTCTCCTGAAAGGTGATTGGCATTGATGATAGCATAAGCGTACTGGTATCATTAATCCAATTATCCTCTTTAAGATTAGCAATGACTTGAGAAAGGATGTTTTCATCAATATCGTATTTTTTCAGATATTCTCTGACTTCTTTTTCAGTGCGAGCTTTAAAGGATAGGTGATAGAGGGCTAGATTCTTACCATAAGAAAATTGAGCAAAGTTCTGAATCTCTTTCAATTCCTCTTCGCTTATCATCTTATCTCTCGATAACATAAAACGAACAATTGTATCTTCGGTGATGTAGCATTTGTCGCCATTATCAAGCTCCATCAGATAGAGTCTTTTTTTCTTTTCAAGTTTTGTGATTTTCATAGTTCTATTATAACTCAAAATGTGATAAGATAGGGGTATGAATCTGAAAGTGAAACAAAAAATACCATTAAAAATCAAGCGCATGGGAATTAATGGTGAGGGAATCGGCTTTTATCAAAAAACATTAGTCTTTGTGCCGGGTGCTCTCAAAGGTGAAGATATCTATTGTCAGATTACTTCTATTAAACGTAACTTTGTTGAAGCGAAATTATTAAAGGTCAACAAGAAGTCTAAATTTCGCGTTGTGCCAGCTTGTACTATTTACAATGAGTGCGGAGGCTGCCAAATCATGCACCTGCATTATGATAAGCAGCTGGAGTTCAAGACGGACTTGCTTTATCAAGCGCTGAAAAAATTTGCCCCTACAGGATATGAAAACTATGAAATTCGTCCGACAATTGGTATGCAGGAACCAAAATATTACCGTGCTAAGTTACAATTTCAGACTCGAAAATTTAAAAATCAAGTCAAGGCGGGCTTATATGCACAAAACTCCCACTATTTAGTAGAGTTGAAAGACTGCCTAGTACAAGATAAGGAAACTCAAGTGATTGCTAATCGTCTAGCAGAATTACTTACTTATCACCAGATTCCAATCACGGATGAGAGAAAAGTTCTAGGTGTTAGAACGATAATGGTCCGACGAGCAAGAAAGACTGGACAGGTTCAGATTATTATTGTTACAAACCGTCAGCTTAATTTAACCCAACTAGTAAAAGACTTAGTTAAAGATTTTCCAGAAGTTGTGACAGTGGCTGTGAATACAAATACAGCTAAAACCAGTGAGATTTATGGTGAAAAGACAGAGATTATCTGGGGACAAGAGAGTATTCAAGAAGGTGTACTCGATTATGAATTTTCACTATCTCCTCGAGCATTCTATCAACTAAATCCTGAACAAACAGAAGTCCTCTATAGCGAGGCGGTAAAAGCGCTGGATGTTGATAAAGAAGACCATTTGATTGACGCTTATTGTGGAGTTGGAACGATTGGATTTGCCTTCGCAAAGAAAGTTAAAACACTTAGAGGGTATGGATATTATTCCAGAAGCCATTGAAGATGCTAAGCGAAATGCTAAAAGAATGGGATTTGACAATACACATTACGAAGCAGGAACAGCGGAAGAGATTATTCCTCGCTGGTATAAAGAAGGCTACCGAGCAGATGCTCTGATCGTAGATCCACCACGTACAGGTCTGGATGATAAGTTATTAGATACACTATTCTTACCTATGTACCAGAAAAAATGGTTTATATTTCTTGTAATGTTTCGACCTTGGCTCGTGATTTGGTGAGGTTAGTAGAAGTCTATGATATCCATTATATTCAGTCGGTCGATATGTTTCCACACACCGCTCGAACGGAAGCTGTTGTAAAATTAATTAAAAAAGTTTAAAAAAGGTGTTGACAAAGTTAGAAAAGTGGGTATAATAGTAAGAGTTGAAAATAACAACTCAGGTCCGTTGGTCAAGGGGTTAAGACACCGCCTTTTCACGGCGGTAACACGGGTTCGAATCCCGTACGGACTATGGTATGTTGCGGATGAAATACTGATTGAAAAAAAGTTTTAAAAAAGTTTCAAAAAAGTGTTGACAAGAAAAAGCAGCTGTGATATACTAATATAGTTGTCACTTGAGAGAAGCGAGTGACAAAGACCTTTGAAAACTGAACAAGACGAACCAATGTGCAGGGCACTACAACTAAGGTTGTAGTACTGAACAATGAAAAAACAATAAATCTGTCAGTGACAGAAATGAGTGAGAACTCAAACTTTTAATGAGAGTTTGATCCTGGCTCAGGACGAACGCTGGCGGCGTGCCTAATACATGCAAGTAGAACGCTGAAGGAGGAGCTTGCTCTTCTGGATGAGTTGCGAACGGGTGAGTAACGCGTAGGTAACCTGCCTGGTAGCGGGGGATAACTATTGGAAACGATAGCTAATACCGCATAATAGTAGATGTTGCATGACATTTTACTTAAAAAGGTGCAATGTGCATCACTACCAGATGGACCTGCGTTGTATTAGCTAGTTGGTGGGGTAACGGCTCACCAAGGCGACGATACATAGCCGACCTGAGAGGGTGATCAGCCACACTGGGACTGAGACACGGCCCAGACTCCTACGAGGAGGCAGCAGTAGGGAATCTTCGGCAATGGACGGAAGTCTGACCGAGCAACGCCGCGTGAGTGAAGAAGGTTTTCGGATCGTAAAAGCTCTGTTGTAAGAGAAGAACGAGTGTGAGAGTGGAAAGTTCACACTGTGACGGTATCTTACCAGAAAGGGACGGCTAACTACGTGCCAGCAGCCGCGGTAATACGTAGGTCCCGAGCGTTGTCCGGATTTATTGGGCGTAAAGCGAGCGCAGGCGGTTAGATAAGTCTGAAGTTAAAGGCTGTGGCTTAACCATAGTACGCTTTGGAAACTGTTTAACTTGAGTGCAAGAGGGGAGAGTGGAATTCCATGTGTAGCGGTGAAATGCGTAGATATATGGAGGAACACCGGTGGCGAAAGCGGCTCTCTGGCTTGTAACTGACGCTGAGGCTCGAAAGCGTGGGGAGCAAACAGGATTAGATACCCTGGTAGTCCACGCCGTAAACGATGAGTGCTAGGTGTTAGACCCTTTCCGGGGTTTAGTGCCGTAGCTAACGCATTAAGCACTCCGCCTGGGGAGTACGACCGCAAGGTTGAAACTCAAAGGAATTGACGGGGGCCCGCACAAGCGGTGGAGCATGTGGTTTAATTCGAAGCAACGCGAAGAACCTTACCAGGTCTTGACATCCCTCTGACCGCTCTAGAGATAGAGCTTTCCTTCGGGACAGAGGTGACAGGTGGTGCATGGTTGTCGTCAGCTCGTGTCGTGAGATGTTGGGTTAAGTCCCGCAACGAGCGCAACCCCTATTGTTAGTTGCCATCATTCAGTTGGGCACTCTAGCGAGACTGCCGGTAATAAACCGGAGGAAGGTGGGGATGACGTCAAATCATCATGCCCCTTATGACCTGGAGCTACACACGTGCTACAATGGCTGGTACAACGAGGTCGCAAGCCGGTGACGGCAAGCTAATCTCTTAAAGCCAGTCTCAGTTCGGATTGTAGGCTGCAACTCGCCTACATGAAGTCGGAATCGCTAGTAATCGCGGATCAGCACGCCGCGGTGAATACGTTCCCGGGCCTTGTCACACCGCCCGTCACACCACGAGAGTTTGTAACACCCGAAGTCGGTGAGGGTAACCGTAAGGAGCCAGCCGCCTAAGGTGGGATAGATGATTGGGGTGAAGTCGTAACAAAGGTAGCCGTATCGGAAGGTGCGGCTGGATCACCTCCTTTCTAAGGATAAGGAACTGCGCATTGGTCTTGTTTAGTCTTGAGAGGGTCTTGTGGGGCCTTAGCTCAGCTGGGAGAGCGCCTGCTTTGCACGCAGGAGGTCAGCGGTTCGATCCCGCTAGGCTCCATTGGTGAGAGATCACCAAGTAATGCACATTGAAAATTGAATATCTATATCAAATAGTAACAAGAAAATAAACCGAAAACGCTGTAGTATTAATAAGAGTTTATGACTGAAAGGTCAGAAAATAAGGTTAAGTTAATAAGGGCGCACGGTGGATGCCTTGGCACTAGGAGCCGAAGAAGGACGTGACAAACGACGATATGCCTTGGGTAGCTGTAAGTAAGCGATGATCCAGGGATTTCCGAATGGGGGAACCCAACAGGTATTACCTGTTACCTACATCTGTTAAGGATGTGAGGAGGAAGACGCAGTGAACTGAAACATCTAAGTAGCTGCAGGAAGAGAAAGCAAAAGCGATTGCCTTAGTAGCGGCGAGCGAAACGGCAGGAGGGCAAACCGAAGAGTTTACTCTTCGGGGTTGTAGGACTGCAATGTGGACTCAAAGATTATAGAAGAATGATTTGGGAAGATCAGCCAAAGAGAGTAATAGCCTCGTATTTAAAATAGTCTTTGTACCTAGCAGTATCCTGAGTACGGCGGGACACGTGAAATCCCGTCGGAATCTGGGAGGACCATCTCCCAACCCTAAATACTCCCTAGTGACCGATAGTGAACCAGTACCGTGAGGGAAAGGTGAAAAAGCACCCCGGGAGGGAGTGAAATAGAACCTGAAACCGTGTGCCTACAACAAGTTCGAGCCCGTTAATGGGTGAGAGCGTGCCTTTGATAGAATGAACCGGCGAGTTACGTTATGATGCGAGGTTAAGTTGAAGAGACGGAGCCGTAGGGAAAACCGAGTCTGAATAGGGCGCCTTAGTATCATGACGTAGACCCGGAAACCATGTGACCTACCCATGAGCAGGTTGAAGGTGCGGTAAGACGCACTGGAGGACCGAACCAGGGCACGTTGAAAAGTGCTTGGATGACTTGTGGGTAGCGGAGAAATTCCAAACGAACTTGGAGATAGCTGGTTCTCTCCGAAATAGCTTTAGGGCTAGCGTCGACATTAGAGATTCTTGGAGGTGAGAGCACTGTTTGGGTGAGGGGTCCATCCCGGATTACCAATCTCAGATAAACTCCGAATGCCAATGAATTATGGTCGGCAGTCAGACTGCAGTGCTAAGATCCGTAGTCGAAAGGAAACAGCCCAGACCACCAGCTAAAGGATCCCAAAATAATTGTTAAGTGGAAAAGGATGTGGGGTTGCACAGACAACTAGGGATGTTAGCTTAGAAGCAGCTATTCATTCAAAGAGTGCGTAATAGCTCACTAGTCAGTGACCCTGCGCCGAAAAATGTACCGGGGCTAAAAACAATTTACCGAAGCTGTGGATACCTTTATAGGGTATGGTAGGAGAGCGTTCTATGTGTGATGAAGGTATACCGTGAGGGAGTGCTGGAACGCATAGAAGTGAGAATGCCGGTATGAGTGGCGAAAGACAGGTGAGAATCCTGTCCACCCGTAAGACTAAGGTTTCCAGGGGAAGGCTCGTCCGCCCTGGGTTAGTCGGGACCTAAGGGAGAGACCGAAAAGGTGTATCCGATGGACAACAGGTTGATATTCCTGTACTAGAGTATGTAGTGATGGAGGGACGCAGTAGGGCTAACTAAAGCAGACGATTGGAAGTGTCTGTCTAAGCAGTGAGGTGTGATATGGGTCAAATGCTTATATCTATAACATTGAGCTGTGATGGGGAGCGAAGTTTAGTAGCGAAGTTAGTGACGTCACACTGCCAAGAAAAAGCTTCTAGCGTTTAAACATACTCTACCCGTACCGCAAACCGACACAGGTAGTCGAGGCGAGTAGCCTCAGGTGAGCGAGAGAACTCTCGTTAAGGAACTCAGCAAAAATGACCCCGTAACTTCGGGAGAAGGGGTGCTGACTTTACGTCAGCCGCAGTGAATAGGCCCAAGCAACTGTTTATCAAAAACACAGCTCTCTGCTAAATCGTAAGATGATGTATAGGGGTGACGCCTGCCCGGTGCTGGAAGGTTAAGAGGGTGCTTAGCGTAAGCGAGGGGTATGAATTGAAGCCCCAGTAAACGGCGGCCGTAACTATAACAGTCCTAAAGGTAGCAGAAATTCCTTGTCGGGTAAGTTCCGACCCGCACGAAAAGCGTAATGATTTGGGCACTGTCTCAACGAGAGACTCGGTGAAATTTTAGTACCTGTGAAGATGCAGGTTACCCGCGACAGGACGGAAAGACCCCATGGAGCTTTACTGCAGTTTTGATATTGAGTGTCTGTACCACATGTACAGGATAGGTAGGAGTCTAAGAGATCAGGGACGCCAGTTTCGAAGGAGACGTTGTTGGGATACTACCCTTGTGTTATGGCCACTCTAACCCAGATAGGGTGATCCCTATCGGAACAGTGTCTGACGGGCAGTTTGACTGGGGCGGTCGCCTCCTAAAAAGGTAACGGAGGCGCCCAAAGGTTCCCTCAGAATGGTTGGAAATCATTCGCAGAGTGTAAAGGTATAAGGGAGCTTGACTGCGAGAGCTACAACTCGAGCAGGGACGAAAGTCGAGGCTTAGTGATCCGGTGGTTCCGTATGGAAGGGCCATCGCTCAACGGATAAAAAGCTACCCTGGGGATAACAGGCTTATCTCCCCCAAGAGTTCACATCGACGGGGAGGTTTGGCACCTCGATGTCGGCTCGTCGCATCCTGGGGCTGTAGTCGGTCCCAAGGGTTGGGCTGTTCGCCCATTAAAGCGGCACGCGAGCTGGGTTCAGAACGTCGTGAGACAGTTCGGTCCCTATCCGTCGCGGGCGTAGGAAATTTGAGAGGATCTGCTCCTAGTACGAGGGAGGACCAGAGTGGACTTACCGCTGGTGTACCAGTTGTCTTGCCAAAGGCATCGCTGGGTAGCTATGTAGGGAAGGGATAAACGCTGAAAGCATCTAAGTGTGAAACCCACCTCAAGATGAGATTTCCCATGATTTTATATCAGTAAGAGCCCTGAGAGATGATCAGGTAGATAGGTTAGAAGTGGAAGTGTGGCGACACATGTAGCGGACTAATACTAATAGCTCGAGGACTTATCCAAAGTAACTGAGAATATGAAAGCGAACGGTTTTCTTGGTTTGAATAGATATTCAATTTTGAGTAGGTATTACTCAGAGTTAAGTGACGATAGCCTAGGAGATACACCTGTACCCATGCCGAACACAGAAGTTAAGCCCTAGAACGCCGGAAGTAGTTGGGGGTTGCCCCCTGTGAGATATGGAAGTCGCTTAGCTCTAGGGAGTTTAGCTCAGCTGGGAGAGCATCTGCCTTACAAGCAGAGGGTCAGCGGTTCGATCCCGTTAACTCCCATAGGTCCCGTAGTGTAGCGGTTATCACGTCGCCCTGTCACGGCGAAGATCGCGGGTTCGATTCCCGTCGGGACCGTTTAAGATAACGGAAGTTATTTTAGACTCGTTAGCTCAGTTGGTAGAGCAATTGACTTTTAATCAATGGGTCACTGGTTCGAGCCCAGTACGGGTCATATATGCGGGTTTGGCGGAATTGGCAGACGCACCAGATTTAGGATCTGGCGCTTAACGGCGTGGGGGTTCAAGTCCCTTAACCCGCATTAAGAAATAATAAATGAGCCGGCTTAGCTCAGTTGGTAGAGCATCTGATTTGTAATCAGAGGGTCGCGTGTTCAAGTCATGTAGCCGGCATTTTTGGATAGAAGAAAACAGTGCGAACGTAGTTCAGTGGTAGAACACCACCTTGCCAAGGTGGGGGTCGCGGGTTCGAATCCCGTCGTTCGCTTAGAGAGGCCGGGGTGGCGGAACTGGCAGACGCACAGGACTTAAAAATCCTGCGATTGGTAACGATCGTACCGGTTCGATTCGGTCCTCGGCATAATATAATGAGCACCCTTAGCTCAACTGGATAGAGTACCTGACTACGAATCAGGCGGTTAGAGGTTCGACTCCTCTAGGGTGCATTTTTCTTTTTTTAACTCGGGAAGTAGCTCAGCTTGGTAGAGTACTTGGTTTGGGACCAAGGTGTCGCAGGTTCGAATCCTGTCTTCCCGATATATGGCGGTGTAGCTCAGCTGGCTAGAGCGTCCGGTTCATACCCGGGAGGTCGGGGGTTCGATCCCCCTTCGCCGCTATAATGATCTTGTTGGACCTTTAGCTCAGCTGGTTAGAGCTCTCGGCTCATAACCGAGTGGTCGTAGGTTCAAGTCCTACAAGGTCCATTTGAATAGTATGGAGGATTACCCAAGTCCGGCTGAAGGGAACGGTCTTGAAAACCGTCAGGCGTGTAAAAGCGTGCGTGGGTTCGAATCCCACATCCTCCTTTTGTATTAACGCGGGATGGAGCAGCTCGGTAGCTCGTCGGGCTCATAACCCGAAGGTCGTAGGTTCAAATCCTGCTCCCGCAATAAGGCTCGGTAGCTCAGTTGGTAGAGCAATGGATTGAAGCTCCATGTGTCGGCGGTTCGATTCCGTCTCGCGCCATTTTTACTTATAGTATGTATGCGGGTGTAGTTTAGTGGTAAAACTACAGCCTTCCAAGCTGTTGTCGCGAGTTCGATTCTCGTCACCCGCTTTGAACTCTGTTCAAATTACCAAGTTTTTTAACTTGGGCGCGTAGCTCAGGTGGTTAGAGCGCACGCCTGATAAGCGTGAGGTCGGTGGTTCGAGTCCACTCGTGCCCATTAATTGGAGAATTACTCAAGAGGCTGAAGAGGACGGTTTGCTAAATCGTTAGGTCGGGTAACTGGCGCAAGGGTTCGAATCCCTTATTCTCCGTTTGAATGAGAGTTTATAACTCTCTTTTTTCTTGCTTCTTTGTCAACTGTAGTGGGTTGAAGAAAAGCTAAGCTCGAGAAAGGACACATTTCGTCCTTTCTTTTTTGATGTTCAGAGCGATAAAAATCCGTTTTTTGAAGTTTTCAAAGTTCCAAAAACCAAAGGCATTGCGCTTGATGAGTTTGATGTGATTATTCGTTGCTTTCAATTTTGCGTTGGAATAAGGTAACTGACGGGCATTGACGATTTTCTCTTTGTCCTTTAGAAATGTTTTAAAGACAGTCTGAAAAAGAGGATGAACCTGCTTTAGATTGTCCTCAATGAGTCCAAGAATTTCTCAGACTCCTTATTCTGAAAGTGAAAAAGCAAGAGTTGAAAGAAATCATAGTAATGTTTCAAGTCTTCTGAATAACTCAAAAGCTTGTCTAAAATTCTTTATTCGTTAAGTGCATGTGAAAAGTAGGGCGATAAAAACGTTTATCGCTGAGTTTACGACTATCCTGTTGAATGAGCTTCCAGTAACGTTTGATAGCTTTATATTCATGAGATTTTCGTTCAAATTGATTCATAATTTGGACACGCACACAAATCATAGCACGGCTTAAGTGTTGGAGTATAACAGTCCAGTGGACTGTTTTAGCCTAAGTTTAGAAATATAATAACGAAGGGTGAAAGCGATCTAGAATGATTTTAATATTCGGGAGTGAAACAGTCTGGGAGACTGTTTCAGCCTGAACCTAGAAATTCGAAAGTGAATCTGTTTAGCCAAGTTATAGTAGGGACTAAACATATCTATAGTAATGATTTTTACCTGACAACGAACGGTTCTATCGAAGAAAGTGATTTCGGATGACAGTTTGTGTTCTACCTTCAAGAACAGCGATGATAGTGAGCTTTTCAAAATCTTGCGCAATGAAACTCATCTTTCCCTTAGTAAAAGTGTACTCATCCCAAGACATAATCTCAGGAAGGCTAGAAAAATCATGCTTAAACCGGAAGTCATTGAGCTTGCGAATAACAGTTGAAGTTGAAATAGACAGCTGATGGGCAATGTCAGTCATAGAAGTTTTTTCAATCAGCTTTTGAGCAATCTTTTGGTTGATGATACGAGGAATTTGATGATTCTTCTTGACTATAGAAGTCTCAGCGACCGCCATTTTTGAGCACTGATAGCACTTAAAACGACGCTTTCTAAGGAGAATTCTAGTAGCCATACCAGTTGTTTCAAGGTAGGAATCTTAGGCGGTTTTTGAAAGTCATATTTCTTCATTTGACTTCCACAATCAGGACAAGGTGGAGCCTCATAATCCAGTTTAGCGATGATTTTTTTGTGAGTATCCCTATTAATAACATTCTACAAAGTGGATATTATGGTCTTTAATGTCTAGTAATTTTGTAATTGTTCCATATTATTTTTCTAATGATGATTTGGTCGCTTTTTCATTATAGATCTTATGGGACTTTTTCTACAACAAAAATAGGCTCCATAATATCCATAGGGGATTTACCCTCTACAAATATTATAGAGTCTTTTTAATAATATAAAAAACTTCAGATGTGTAGAACTTAATTGAATTACTCATCTGGAGTTATTTTATAATTGTATTATTTTACTTCCAACTCTTTAGTGAAATTTCTCCGCTATTTAGCCAGATTTCTTTTCCGTTATCACATTGAACTAAAAGTTTACCACTTTCAGAGATATCTTTAGCAAGTCCCCTTGTAGTCTTTTTGATCTAGTGTGAAAGTCACTTCTTTTCCTAGGACGAATGACTGTTTTTTGTATAGGTATAATAGCTCTTCTGCTGGTGTTTCGAAGAAAGCACGCCATATCTCTATAATTAATTCATTTCTGGTTATAGGTGCTGGTGCTTTAAATAAACTAGCAGCTTTTTCTTTTAATTCCTGGGGGAAGTCTTTAATAGTAAAGTTGATTCCTACTCCAATAATGATATCTGTGACTAAGCCAGTTTCTACAGAGGTCATTGCCTCAGTAAGGATTCCTCCAATTTTATGATTGTTTAGGTAGATATCATTGACCCATTTTATGTCGATATCTATTAAAGTTAGGTTCTTAATGGCTTTGTAGACAGCTCCTGCTACAAGTAGTGTGTAGGATGGTAATTTGTCATAGGGGAGATTTGGTTTAAGATGGAGTGTCATATAAATGCCCCCTTGTGGGGAGTAGAAAGAACGTTGAAAACGGCCTCGGCCAGCTGTTTGATAGGAAGCTAGGTAGAGAGTATTTGCTTCATTCCCTAAATCAATTGCTTCTTTTGCATCTAGTTGTGTCGATTTTGTTTCTTGTTTAAAACTGACATTAATTGGAAGATTTTTTTCTAGAATCTCTGGAAGAATAAGGTCACCATTCATCCGTTTATATCCTTTGTTTTTGATACTATCAATTTCAATGCCTTCTTGTTCTAGTCGCTTGATGGCTTTCCAAATTGATGTTCGGCTTAGGGATAGTTCTTCTGCAATTTTTTCTCCGCTGATATAGTCGGTTTCTTTAGATAGGATTTGGTAGACAGCTTGGTAGGATTTCATAGTGTTGCCTTTCTTTAAGAATAGTATATGATTTGAATCTAGTTTGGATAGTTGCGCCTAATCTATATTTTATTACTACTATTTTAACATATGCCTAGTCTTTACGGTATGATTTTCTTGGAGTAAATGTAGTACTAATGATTGAGTTTTGAAATCCCAGTATTTTTGCTCCCTTTTTTACCTAGTAAACGTTTCCTTTGTTTTCAAATTGCTAAAAAAGTGGTACAATAAAGGATAGCTTACTATTATCTGAATCAATTGATTTGGAGAGAAAGGATTCATTTTGAAATCAATAGGCTTTATTGAAAAGCTGAAAGGGTTGTCTAGTAAAGAGCTGATTTTATTGGGAATTATCCTGAGTATCTTTTTACCCTTTTATCTTTTTGTAGTTGTATTCTGTTTATATATTATCAGTTTGATTTTTACAGGAGACATGAAAAGCATTCTTCAGAAAATGGGGGAGCATCCGATGCTGCTTCTTTTTCTTGGCTATAGATACTGTTATATCCGTTTTTGCACAAAATTGGATGGGAGTTGTTGCTTCAGTAGGAATGTTTCTATTTACTGTTTTCTTTTTGCACTATCAGTCGATTTTTATCACATAAATTCTTTCGATTGATTTTGCAGTTCGTCTTGTTTTGGTAGCGTCTTGTCAGCTGCTTTTTGCGAGTTTAGAACATTTTCCAAATTGTGAAGAAATTCAACTATGCTTTTCTTTCACCCAATATGCAGGTGTGGCATCAGAATCGTGCAGAAGTGACCTTCTTTAATCCTAATTATTATGGAATTATTTGTTGTTTCTGTATCATGATTGCTTTCTATCTGTTTACAACGACCAAGTTGAATTGGTTGAAAGTATTCTGTGTGTTTTGCAGGCTTTGTGAATCTCTTTGGTTTGAACTTTACGCAAAAATCGAACTGCCTTTCCTGCTATTATCGCTGGAGCCATTATTTATCTCTTTACGACCATTAAAAAAACTGGAAGGCCTTTTTGGCTTAGTATAGGGGTCTTTGCGATTGGCTTGAGTTTCCTCTTTTCCAGTGATTTGGGAGTTCGGATGGGAACTTTAGATTCCTCTATGGAAGAACGAATTTCTATCTGGGATGCTGGGATGGCCTTGTTTAAACAAAAATCCTTTTTTTGGGGGTGAAGGGCCATTAACCTATATGCACTCTTATCCTCGGATACACGCTCCTTATCATGAACATGCTCACAGCCTTTATATTGATACGATTCTGAGTTACGGAATTGTGGGGACTATTTTATTAGTTTTGTCTTCTGTTGCTCCTGTTCGCTTGATGATGGATATGAGTCAGGAGTCGGGGAAACGTCCGATTATCGGTCTTTATCTATCTTTCCTTACAGTGGTTGCTGTGCACGGAATCTTTGACTTGGCCCTCTTCTGGATTCAGTCAGGTTTCATTTTTGCTAGTTATGTGCAGTATTCCATTGGAGCATCGAACTTTGGTATCGGACATGACGGATTAAGTTTTATAAGATTAAAAATTCTTCTACCTTGGGTAGGAGAATTTTTACTGGGAAAAATTATTTCTAAAGTCGAAATAGTTGACAGTTGGAATAACAAGTGTTACAATGATTTTTATTCGTTTCGATATCGAAATAAATTGGAGGTGTTATGAAAGATAGTCATTTGCTAGCCCATCATATTCGTTTGCTGAATGGGCGAATTTTTCAAAAGTTACTGGGCCAAGACCCTGAAGCTCTTTATCGGAGTGAGCAGGGAAAGATTTTAGCGGTTTTATGGAATAGTGAAACAGGTTGTGCAACTGCAACAGATATTGCGCTTGCGACGGGGCTTGCTAATAATACGCTGACGACTATGATAAAAAAACTTGAGGAACAAAATCTTGTAACCGTTAGTCCATGTGGAGAAGACAAGCGTAAGAAGTATCTAGTTTTAACAGATTTGGGGCAGTCCCAGAAAGAAGTGGGACATCGTGTCAGTCAGAAATTGGATACGATCTTTTACAAAGGATTTTCAGAGGAAGAAATTCGTCAGTTTGAAGCCTTTCAAGAAAGAATTTTGGCTAATCTGAAAGAGGGTGAAAATGAGGTTTAAAATGGAGCAAATTAGCTGTTTATAAGTAAAGGCCACTTTCGACTTTGTTTTCCAACTCTTAGGACAAGGAAACTATGTGGTCAGCTATGGTCAGACTCAGATTGATGGGCTGGCTTATGCCCAGTATGATATCTTCCGACTAGAAAACGGTAAAATTGTGGAGCATTGGGACAATAAGGAAGTTATGCCTAAGGTAGAAGACTTGACCAATCGAGGAAAGTTTTAAAATGAGGACAAAGAATGATTGAATATAAAAATGTAGCGCTACGCTACACAGAAAAAGATGTTTTGAGAGATGTCAATTTACGGATTGAGAATGGGGAGTTTATGGTTTTAGTTGGGCCTTCTGGGTCCGGTAAGACGACCATGATTAAGATGATTAACCGTCTTTTGGAACCGACTGATGGAAATATTTACATGGATGGTAAGCGCATCAAAGACTATGATGAGCGGGAGCTGCGTCTTTCTACTGGTTATGTTTTACAGGCCATTGCTCTGTTTCCCAATCTAACGGTTGCAGAAAATATTGCCCTGATTCCTGAAATGAAGGGGTGGACTAAGGAAGAAATTGCTCAGAAAACAGAAGAGCTTTTGGCTAAGGTTGGTTTACCAGTGACTGAGTATGGACATCGACTTCCTAGTGAATTATCTGGTGGAGAACAGCAAAGGGTCGGTATTGTTCGTGCCATGATTGGTCAGCCTAAGATTCTCCTCATGGATGAACCTTTTTCGGCTTTGGATGCAATTTCGAGAAAACAGTTGCAGGTTCTGACGAAAGAATTGCATAAAGAGTTTGGGATGACAACGATTTTTGTGACCCATGATACGGATGAGGCATTGAAATTGGCGGACCGTATTGCTGTCTTGCAGGATGGAGAGATTCGCCAGGTAGCGAACCCTGAGACGATTTTAAAAGCTCCTGCCACAGAATTTGTAGCAGACTTGTTTGGAGGTAGTGTTCATGACTAATTTAATTGCAACTTTTCAGGATCGTTTTAGTGATTGGTTGACAGCTCTATCTCAACATTTGCAGTTGTCACTTTTGACCTTGTTGCTGGCTATTTTTATTGCGATTCCCTTGGCTGTTTATCTTCGCTATCATGAGAAGTTGGCGGACTGGGTCTTGCAGATTGCAGGGATTTTCCAGACCATCCCGTCTTTGGCCTTGTTGGGGCTCTTTATCCCCTTGATGGGAATTGGAACCTTGCCTGCTTTGACAGCACTAGTGATCTATGCGATTTTTCCGATCTTACAAAATACCATCACTGGGTTGAAGGGAATTGATCCAAGTCTGCAAGAGGCTGGGATTGCCTTTGGGATGACTAGATGGGAGCGACTCAAGAAGTTTGAAATTCCACTTGCCATGCCTGTCATAATGTCTGGAATTCGGACGGCGGCTGTCTTGATTATCGGTACGGCAACCTTGGCGGCCTTGATTGGTGCAGGGGGACTGGGTTCCTTTATCCTTTTGGGAATTGACCGTAATAACGCCAGTCTGATTTTGATTGGGGCACTTTCTTCTGCAGTGCTGGCCATTGCCTTTAACTTCCTACTAAAAGTGATGGAAAAAGCAAAATTGAGGACGATTTTTTCAGGTTTTGCCTTGGTGACCTTATTGCTCGGTCTGTCTTATAGCCCAGCTCTCTTAGCTCAAAAAGAGAAAGAAAACTTGGTGATTGCTGGGAAATTGGGTCCAGAACCAGAAATTTTGGCCAATATGTATAAACTCCTCATTGAGGAAAATACCAGTATGACTGCAACTGTTAAACCGAATTTTGGGAAAACAAGCTTCCTCTATGAGGCTCTGAAAAAAGGCGATATTGACATCTATCCTGAATTTACTGGTACGGTGACTGAAAGCCTACTTCAACCATCGCCGAAAGTGAGTCACGAGCCAGAGCAGGTTTATGATGTGGCGCGTGATGGTATTGCTAAACAGGATCATCTAGCCTATCTTAAACCCATGTCTTATCAAAATACCTACGCTGTAGCTGTTCCGAAAAAGATTGCTCAAGAATATGGTTTGAAGACAATTTCAGACTTGAAAAAAGTGGAAGGACAGTTAAAGGCAGGCTTTACTCTCGAATTTAATGACCGTGAAGATGGAAATAAGGGCTTGCAATCAATGTATGGTCTTAACCTCAATGTAGCGACCATGGAGCCAGCCCTTCGCTATCAGGCAATTCAGTCAGGTGATATTCAAATCACGGATGCCTATTCGACTGATGCGGAATTGGCGCGTTATGATTTGCAGGTCTTGGAAGATGACAAACAACTCTTCCCACCTTATCAAGGGGCTCCACTAATGAAAGAAGCTCTTCTCAAGAAACATCCAGAGTTGGAAACAGTTCTCAATAAATTGGCTGGTAAAATTACTGAAAGCCAGATGAGCCAGCTCAACTACCAAGTCGGTGTTGAAGGCAAGTCAGCAGAACAAGTAGCCAAGGAGTTTCTACAAGAAGAAGGTTTGTTGAAGAAATAGTTTGAAAATGTCAAACTCAACTTTGTTAAACGACCATATAGAAAACTGCTCAGACAATGTTGTCTGGGCTTTTTTGGTGTCAGAATTAATGATTTTCATTTTTAAATGGAAAATAAGAGGAAATTTTTAGGATTTTCTAAAATTTTACTGTAAATACACTTGACTATTCACAAAATAGGTGTATAATGTGTTGTGAACTACTTAACAAATAAAGATTTCCAGCTCATGTCGACTAAGGATGGAAATCTTGTGTATAGACAGTTCAGTAGATATATAATAGAGCGTTGCGTCCGAAAGTCTATCCAGACACGGCTCTTTAAAAACAAAAGGAGAAGATTATGAAAACAGAACCGATTCATCGTACCAGTATGTGGAAATTTAAGTTAAGTGCTGCCACCATGACTTTGATTCCCGCTGCCGTGGGGATTAACTATGTTGCCAAAGCCTTGGCGGAGGGGTTAAAGTTGCCCGTTTGGCTGGGGTCCTTGGGAACCTTTCTTACCAGCATGTTGGCTGGGCCGGTTGCCGGTGCCATTAGTGGTTTCATCAACAACGTGATCTATGGGCTGACCTTATCGCCAATTTCAACCGTGTATGCGATTACCAGCATCGGAATTGGGATTGCTGTCGGAGTTTTGCACGCCAATGGGTGGTTCTCGTCAGCGCGACGAGTATTTGTTTCTGCTATTATTATTGCCATCGTTTCAGCTGTCATTTCAACGCCACTCAATGTCATCTTTTGGGGTGGTCAGACCGGTATCGCTTGGGGTGACTCATTGTTTGCGGTAATGGTCGCCAATCATGCACCAGTGTGGCTGGCCTCATTTACCGATGAGTTTATCTTGGATATTTTGGATAAAGTCTGCGTGGCCTACCTGTCATTCTTCATCTATCGTCAGCTGCCGAAGCGGATGGTGCACTTCTTTAGCGATGATAAATGATGATTGATAAAACATTGATTTCTGGAGCGCCACGGGTCAAGCTCAAGTGGTACCAGGTGATCGATCCGATTACTAAGCTCTTGTTCATCTTGGACATGACGTTGTTGAGCTTTGCCAGTATGAATTTATTGCTTCAGGTCGGATTAATTCTTGTCGCAACACTGCTATTGTTATTTTCCAAATTGAGTTCTACCACCTTTAAGGCGCTGGGATTCAGCCTGTTTCTGATTTGCACCATGCTGATCATCCAAGGGTTATTTTACAGTCGGAATCAAACTGTGCTGTTTTCTGTGCTTGGGGTGTCGTTCTACAAAGAAGGCCTGATTTACGCCACCACTCTGGGTTGTCGAGTATTGGTGATTGTTTTGACCAGTGGCTTTTTTATGGTGACCACGAGTATTTCAGAAAACGCGGCCTATTTGGAACTGTCCGGATTGTCTTATAAAACCGTCTACGTTCTGATGTCGGTGTGTTATATTTTGCCGGAAATGATGCGCAATATGCGGAAAATCCAGCAGGCACAAAAAGTTCGCGGAACCAATCCGCAAAAAACGTTGATTCAGAAATTAAAGTCAGTCCTGCCGGTTCTAATTCCATTGGTGATTAAGACCTTGGATCAATCGATGACGCGGTCGATTTCTCTCCAACTGAGAGGTTTTGATAATCTCAACCGGACTGTCAGAACCTCCCAGCGCGTGTATCGCCTGTCGCGGACGCTGCACATTGGTCTGACTGGATTGGCAATTTTATTGATTGGGTGGAAGATATGGACGAAGATAAACGGATTGTAATTGAAAATTTGACCACCCGTTATCCGGGTACTGAGCAACCACAACTGCGTCAGATTAACGCGGAGGTTCATACCGGCCAGGTGGTTGGGATTATCGGGAATAGCCACTCCGGCAAATCGACTTTTTGCCGTGTGCTGGCAGGGGTCATTCCCAAAATTGTGTCTGCTGAGATTGAGGGCGATTGGCACATGTTTGGCCAGCGAGTGTCCGACAATTGGCCCGTTTATAATGCCATGAATGGAGTTGTACTGCAAAATCCAGCTGGCCAACTAAGCGGGTTGGCAGACACGGTTGCCGATGAAATCGCCTTTGACTTGATTAATCAGGGAATGGCTGAAGGACTGATTCAAAAACGGGTTGAAGAAGTTGCAACGCAAATGGGGTTGATTGAACAGCTGAATTTGCGTCCCGAGAGCCTTTCCGGTGGTCAGATCCAGCGGTTGGCAATTGCCACGGCGATTGTGGCTAATCCGGCTGTTTTGATTATGGATGATCCGACCAGTGAGATGGATCCCCTTGGCCGCCGGCAATTTTTCCAATGGCTGGCCCAAGTCAAAGAGACGACTGTCTTCATTGTCACCAGTGAAATTGACGATTTGTGCGAAGTCGCCGACGTTGTGTGGGTGCTGCACGAGGGTCAAATGGTAGCCCAGGGCAGGCCGGGTGAGGTGTTTAATCATTTGGCAGCTGACTGGCAGATTCCAGCCCCGACAATCCAGCAACTTGCTCAAAAAATGGATTGGCACTTGGCTGATGGCCGGTATCCGGTGAATTACGCTGATCTGAAGGAGGTTCGTTATGTCCACAATTGAACTGAGCCACCTGACGTTCACTTATCCGGAACGGTCCTTTAGCTTGGATGTTGAAGACAAACACTTCTCCGATCCGATGGTGGCGATTGTCGGCCAAAATGGTGCCGGCAAATCAACGCTCTTCAAATTGTTGACGGGCTTGCTGACACCACAAACCGGTGTGATTAAGATCGATGGAGAAAAATTTTTAATGATCTTAAACCAGTCGAAAAAGTTACTGAAGGTTGGGATTACTTTTCAGAATCCTGACGATCAGCTTTTTCAACCCGACCGTTCAACGAGAGGTGGAGTGGAATGTCGCGCAGGTCATGGATGATCACGACACGATTACGAGGCGGGCTTTAGCGGCTCTAAAAAAAGAGTTGGCTTGGATGATAAAAACAGCTGAAAGTCCATATGACCTGTCATTGTCGGAACGCAAGCTGTTGAGCGTTGCCACAGTTTTGGCAGTGGATCCGGCGATTTATTTATTTGATGAGCCGATGATGTCGCTTGATTGGGAAAGTCGGCGCAAGTTGACCGCAATTTTTCCATCAGTTGGCTGATTCGGGCCACCAAGTTGTGACCATCACCCATGACATGGATTGGGTCGCCGCCGAGTTTGAGTCGGTGTATGTTATGGAACACGGGAAGTTTGGCTTCGCCGGCAGTCCACGAGAATTGTTCAGCAATCACGAACTTGTCCAGCAGGTGGGATTACTACCACCGCGGATTATGGACATAGCGGAGTCGCTGGGTGATTCACAGACATATTTATCGGTTAATGATTATTACCAGAAAAATCGAGATGTATAAAAAAAGTCACCTCTGCGGGTTTTCCAGGTTGAAGGATTAACTTCAGCTTCTGGCAAGAACTCACATGGGTGACTTTTGTGTTTAATAACGTTTCATGATCATCGGGTGCTTCCTCAGATCACTCGGTTTGATTTTACTTTGTTTCATGGTCATAATCATATACCATTTCTTTTGGATTTTTTGTTTGACTAATACAAAATAGGTCTTCATAGGTCTTCGCATTTTTAGCGCCCATTAGGATCATCAGTATAATTTTCTGAATTAGGAGACTGTCCCATCACTATTCGAACTTAGTCTCCCAACTTACGCCGTTCCTATTCAATGGTGTAGGGCAAATCCTCATGACAGCTGTTTACCGTGAACAGTGGATATTCTGGGCTGCTACTAATGTCTTTTCAATCTATCTCTGGTGGGGAGAAAGCCTGCAAATCCAAGGGAAATACTTGATTTATCTCATTAACAGTCTAGTTGGTTGGTACCAGTGGAGCAAGGCAGCTAAGCAGAATACGGATTTATCTAACTAGGAAAAGATGTTTTAGGTTTTGGGATAAAACAGATAGAGTTGATAATCAAGGATTTATATTATGAAAAAGAGGATCGGCGGATCCTCTTTTCTTGTTGAAAAGATAAAAAACTTACTAGCCTAGAAATAAGGTAACTGAGTTCTACTCTGTATTCAATTTTTAGGAATGAGAAAGTCTAGATAAAACTGGACAACTTCCTGTTCTGTGAAGTCTTGCCCTTTTTTGAGCCACCAGATCAATGTCTCGGTAAAGTTTGTTATGACCAAGTGTTGGAGATAAGAGGCAGGCAGACTGGGGTGAGCTTCTTTCAAATCATCAGCCAACAAGGGATAGACGTGGTTCTCCAATTCTCTCTGGAGTTGACGGAGGAAGTAGTCATTTTTGGAAAATAGCAGACTGGTGATATGGTCTTGATTCTTCTGAAAATGGAGAAAGAGGTGGGCGAGGTAATCCTCGGTTGAAATGGACTTCTCTCTTTCAAAGAGGTGATGGAAGAGGTAGCGACAAAGCTCGTCCAGAAGTAGTTCCTTACTCTCATAGTGACAGTAAAAAGTGGAACGTCCCACGTCTGCGAGATCAATGATATCCTGAACCGTAGTGGATTCGTAGCCCTTATCGTTCAAAAGTTGTAGAAAAGCTTGATAGATGGCTTTTTTTGTTTTACTGATACGACGGTCGATTTTAGTCATATGGACACTTGAGGCAAAATGTTCAGAACTGAATAAAGTTGACGCTTTGCTTCTATCCTTTCTTTGAATTTTAGTGGATAATGATAATGAACAAGATGTTCATAAATATATTATAACAAAGGAATGAGAAAGATGAAGGCAAAATATACTGTTTGGGTAGCTTTTTTCTTAAACTTGACTTATGCTATTGTCGAGTTTATTGCAGGTGGAGTATTTGGTTCGAGTGCTGTTCTTGCTGACTCTGTGCATGATTTGGGAGATGCCATTTCTATTGGGATATCGGCCTTTTTAGAAACAATCTCAAATAGAGAAGAAGATAGGCAGTACACCTTGGGTTACAAGCGATTTAGTCTTTTAGGAGCACTAGTGACTGCTGTGATTCTTATCACAGGATCCATCCTAGTGATTTTGGAAAATACAACTAAACTTTTTAATCCACAGCCCGTTAATGATGAAGGTATCCTCTGGCTAGGAATGATTGCGGTTACTATCAATGTATTAGCTAGTCTTGTGGTCCGAAAGGGACAAACAAAGAACGAGTCAATTCTGAGTCTGCATTTTCTAGAAGATACTCTTGGTTGGTTGGCTGTCATTCTGATGGCAATTGTTCTTCGATTTACAGATTGGTATATTCTTGATCCGCTCTTATCGCTTGTCATTTCCATCTTCATTTTAATCAAAGCCATTCCTCGCTTTTGGAGCACACTCAAGATTTTCTTGGATGCTGTGCCAGAAGGTGTCGATATCAAGCAAGTCATGAGTGACTTAGAGGGGATTAGACAATGTGGCTAGCCTTAACCAGCTTAATCTCTGGACTATGGATGGTTTGGAAAAAAATGCCATTGTTCATGTTTGCCTAAAAGAAATTGAACAGATGGAAACTTGTAAAGAATTCATACGAAACTTGCTAAAAGATTGTGGATTTCAAAACATCACTATTGAAGTTGATGCCGACCTAGAAACTCACCAAGCACATAAGCGCAATATAACAGAGTTAGAAGCAAGTCATGATCAAAATCATCATCATTGATGAGGTGTAGTATAAGTGAGCGAAAGCATAATAAAAAGTGTATACTTAAACTAGTAAAAATGGAGAGGATATGTTAATGAAATCAGCAGTGTATACAAAGGCAGGTCAAGTTGGTCTTGCTACAATTGAACGTCCGCAAATTATAGAAGCAGATGATGTGATTATTCGTGTGGTTCGTGCGTGCGTTTGTGGTTCGGACCTTTGGAGTTACCGGAATCCCAAAATCGAAGAAGGACATAGAAATAGCGGTCATGAGGCGATTGGAATTATCGAAGAAGTTGGTGAGAACGTTACTACAGTAAAAGCAGGTGATTTTGTCATTGCCCCTTTCACACATGGTTGTGGTCAGTGTGATGCTTGTCGTGCTGGTTTTGATGGCTCGTGTGATAATCATCCAGGAAATAACTGGTCAGGTGGTGTCCAGGCTGAGTATATCCGTTTTCACTATGCAAACTGGGCGCTGGTTAAAATCCCTGGTCAACCTTCAGATTATAGCGAAGGCATGCTCAAATCACTTTTGACACTTGCTGATGTCATGCCGACCGGTTACCATGCAGCGCGTGTTGCTAATGTTCAAAAAGGGGATAAGGTTGTCGTTATCGGTGATGGGGCTGTTGGTCAATGTGCTGTCATCGCAGCTAAAATGCGTGGAGCATCGCAAATTATCCTTATGAGTCGTCATGAAGATCGTCAAAAGATGGCTCTGGAGTCAGGTGCGACAGCTGTTGTAGCTGAACGTGGTCAAGAAGGAATTGCTAAGGTGCGTGAGATTCTAGGTGGTGGTGCAGATGCAGCTCTGGAATGTGTTGGAACAGAAGCAGCGGTTGATCAAGCTCTTGGTGTTCTCCATAATGGAGGTCGTTTGGGCTTTGTTGGCGTACCGCACTATGAAAATCGAGCCATTGGCTCAACCTTTGGTCAAAATACAATAATCGGTGGTGGTCCAGCTTCTGTCACAACATACGATAAGCAATTCTTACTAAAAGCCGTCCTTGATGGCGATATCAATCCAGGTCGCGTCTTTACTTCAAGTTATAAACTGGAAGATATCGACCAGGCTTATAAAGACATGGATGAACGTAAGACCATTAAGTCTATGATTGTGATGGACTAAAAAAGAGAATCCTAATGGAGATTTGAGACTCTCTATTAGGATTTTTTGTCATGTTTAATTTGTGGAGTTATGGCAGAGTACTCTCTCTCAATGTCAGTCTGGTTCCCAGCATTGTTAGGCTAGGGATTTTGCGACCGTGGAGTACTTCTTTGTTAAGAATATCCATACCTGCTCGGCCCATTTCTTCGGTATAGACGGTGATGCTAGAAAGGGGAGGATAAACTTGCTTGGTCAGGCTGGTGTCGTTAAAGGAAATAAGACTGACGCGGTCTGGCAGGCTGATTCCAGCTTCTTGGAGGGCACGGAGGGCACCTATAGCTAAACTATCGCTGGCTGCGAAAAAGGCTGGCGGGAGTTGGTCTCCCAAGTTCTGAATGGCCTCTTTCATTAAGTCATAGCCAGACTGGGCAGTAAAGCTTCCTTGAAAGACCAGTTCATCATGATAGATTCCCTTCGCTTGACTGTAGTTTCTGAAGTTTCCAGCCGCTTATCCTCAATGATTTCTTCTTGGTCGGTTGTTTCCTCAAGCCCTGTTAGAATTCCGATACGATCAAGTCCTTGGCTGAGGAAATAATCGACAACCTGTTTCATAGCAGTGTAAAAGTCCGTAATAATGCAGGTATGTCCCAGGGAAAGTGTATCACTGTCTAGAAAGACCAGGGGTTTTTGATATTCTTCAAAGGCAGAAATCTGAGCTCGGCTAAATTTTCCGATGCAGAGAATCCCAATCACTTCCTCGCTTAGGGTAAAAGGATGGTCATTAAAATAGCGTAAGATATCATAGTCCAGTTCTTGGGCTCTTTTTTCTATGCCTAGGCGAATCTGGTAGTAGTAGAGGTCGTCCAGCTCCCCTTGTTCGCTGATCCATTGGATAATAGCAATCTTTTGCTTGAGCTTGTGGGACTCGCCTGTCTTGAGGTGCTTGGTGTAGCCCAGCTCTTCAGCAACGGTTAAAATACGGTGCCTGGTTTTTTCTGTAACAGATAGGCTCTGGTCGCGGTTGAGGACACGGGATACGGTCGCGATAGAGACAGAGGCTAGCTGTGCAATGTCTTTTAAGGTAGCCATAAATCCTCCTTTTTTAAGGTTAGTATATCATATTTTTCTGCTTTTTACTGATAGTTTAGTAAAAGTTTAGTAAAAAGGATTGACCTTGGGAAATCCCTTGGATACAATAGAAGAAAACGATTACACGTTAAAAGTGACTTAACGGACAGTAAAAGGAGAAATCATATGACACAACATCTTACTGCTGAAGCTCTTCGTAAAGACTTTCTTGCTGTTTTTGGTCAAGAAGCAGACCAAACATTCTTTTCACCAGGTCGCATCAACTTGATTGGTGAACACACAGACTACAACGGTGGACATGTATTTCCAGCAGCCATTTCCTTAGGAACTTATGGGGCTGCTCGCAAACGTGACGACCAAGTCTTGCGTTTCTACTCAGCTAACTTTGAGGACAAGGGTATTATCGAAGTGCCTCTCGCTGACCTCAAGTTTGAAAAAGAGCACAACTGGACCAATTATCCAAAAGGTGTTCTTCATTTCTTGCAAGAGGCTGGGCATGTGATTGACAAAGGGTTTGATTTTTATGTTTATGGGAATATTCCAAATGGAGCTGGTTTGTCTTCTTCAGCATCATTGGAACTCTTGACAGGAGTCGTGGCAGAGCATCTCTTTGATTTAAAAATTAGAGCGTCTCGATTTGGTTAAAAATCGGAAAACAAACAGAAAAACAACTTTATCGGAGTCAACTCTGGCATTATGGATCAATTTGCTATTGGTATGGGGGCTGACCAACGTGCTATTTACCTAGATACCAACACCTTAGAGTATGATTTGGTACCACTTGATTTGAAGGACAATGTCGTTGTTATCATGAACACTAACAAACGCCGTGAATTGGCGGATTCTAAATACAATGAACGTCGTGCTGAGTGTGAAAAAAGCAGTGGAAGAGTTGCAAGTTGCCTTAGATATTCAGACCTTGGCTGAATTGGATGAGTGGGCCTTTGACCAATATAGCTATCTGATTAAAGATGAAAATCGTTTGAAACGTGCTCGTCATGCTGTGCTTGAAAACCAACGTACCCTTAAAGCTCAAGCAGCCCTCCAAGCAGGAGATTTGGAAACATTTGGTCGTTTGATGAATGCGTCACACGTTTCTCTGGAGCATGACTATGAAGTAACTGGTTTGGAATTGGATACCCTTGTTCACACAGCTTGGGCACAAGCAGGTGTTCTCGGTGCTCGCATGACAGGGGCAGGTTTTGGCGGATGTGCCATTGCCTTGGTGCAAAAAGATGTTGTTGATGCCTTTAAGGAAGCTGTAGGCAAACACTACGAGGAAGTAGTTGGATACGCTCCAAGTTTCTATATCGCTGAAGTTGCAGGTGGCACTCGCGTCCTTGACTAGTCAAAAGGAGGCTTTATGGTGACCTTAGTAGATAAATTTGTAACACATGTCATTTCTGAAAGTTCATTTGGGGAAATGGATCGAATCTACCTGACCAATCGTGTCTTGGCACGAGTGGGAGACGGTGTTTTGGAAGTTGAGACGGATCTGGATAAAGTGATTGACCTCAAGGACCAGCTTGTTGAGGAAGCCGTTCGATTAGAAACGATTGAGGATAGTCAGACTGCGCGTGAAATCCTTGGTGCTGAACTGATGGACTTGGTGACTCCTTGTCCGAGTCAGGTTAATCGTGACTTCTGGGAAATCTATGCCAACTCTCCTGAGCAAGCGATAGAGGATTTTTACCAACTCAGTCAGAAGAATGACTACATCAAGCTCAAGGCCATTGCTAAAAATATTGCTTACCGTGTTCCATCTGATTACGGAGAGCTTGAAATTACCATCAATCTCTCTAAGCCTGAAAAGGATCCAAAGGAGATTGCGGCAGCCAAGTTGGTGCAAGCTAGTAATTATCCTCAGTGTCAGCTTTGTCTAGAGAATGAGGGCTATCATGGTCGGATCAACCACCCAGCTCGCAGCAATCACCGTATTATCCGTTTTGAAATGGCTGGTCAGGAATGGGGCTTCCAGTATTCGCCCTATGCTTACTTTAATGAGCACTGTATTTTCTTAGATGGCCAGCATCGTCCCATGACGATTAGCCGTCAGAGTTTTGAGCGTCTACTGGCTATTGTAGAGCAGTTTCCAGGATATTTTGCGGGTTCAAATGCGGACTTACCAATTGTGGGGGGCTCTATTCTAACTCATGACCACTATCAGGGAGGCCGTCACGTATTTCCTATGGAATTGGCTCCCTTGCAAAAGACTTTCTCTTTTACTGGTTTTGAGCAGGTCAAGGCTGGAATTGTTAAGTGGCCAATGTCAGTGTTGCGTTTGACTTCGGCTTCCAAAGAGGATTTGATCAACTTGGCTGATAAGATTTTGCAGGAATGGCGTCAGTATTCAGATCCTCAAGTGCAAATTTTAGCAGAAACAGACGGGACACCGCATCACACCATCACACCTATAGCCCGTAAACGCGATGGCCAGTTTGAGTTGGACTTGGTCTTGAGGGACAATCAGACTTCTGCAGAGCATCCTGATGGTATCTATCATCCCCATAAGGATGTCCAACATGTCAAGAAGGAAAATATCGGCTTGATTGAGGTTATGGGTTTGGCTATCTTACCACCTCGTTTGAAAGCAGAAGTGGAGCAAGTCGCCAGCTATCTTGTAGGAGAAGCTGTTACAGTTGCCGCTTATCATCAGGAATGGGCAGACCAACTTAGAGCCCAATATCCAGACATAACAGATAAAGAAAAAGCCCTTGAAATCGTCAAGGACTCTGTTGGTGCTATTTTTGCGCGTGTACTTGAGGATGCAGGGGTTTACAAGCAGACAGAACAAGGACAGGCAGCCTTTATGCGCTTTGTAGAGCAGGTCGGAATTTTGCCAGACTAGGAGCTTTCTCCTTGCACAGTCCTATAAAAAGTAGTATCATAGTGTCGTTTGAAATATCAGGAGGAAATGATGAAAGATTTTCACTTTGATGCTATATCAGCTTTTGAAAATTATGAAATTAAAGAGATGAATGATGGTCACGTTGTGGTGACGACAAAAGTAGTGGACTCGTCGCTCAACTACTATGGCTATGCCCATGGTGGCTATCTCTTTACTCTTTGTGACCAGATTAGTGGTTTGGTGGTTATCTCGCTGGGGGCTTGATGGAGTGACACTCCAATCCTCTATCAACTACCTCAAAGCAGGAAAAACTCGACGATGTATTGACCATTAAAGGAGAATGTGTCCATCAAGGTCGCACAACCTGTGTGGTGGATGTCGATATTACCAATCAAGAAGGCAGAAATGTCTGCAAAGCAACCTTTACCATGTTTGTCACAGGCCAGCGGTCAGCAGACAGACAGGTAAGGATATAGAGAAACAAAAAGAGGCTCGCACCTCTTTTTCTTATTTCTTTTATGATTTAATACGGCATTGAGGACAATGGCGAGTAGGCTGGCTACGACGATTCCGTTTGAGAAGAACATTTGGAAGGCTGTTGGCATGCTGACAAAGAGATTACTGTTATTGAGTCCGACACCTGCAGCGATTGATACAGCTGCGATAAGGAAGTTGTGTTCATTGTTAGCAAAAGTCAACGCGGGCGAGGATTTGCATCCCTTGAATAGATACAAAACCAAACATCACCAGCATGGCACCACCGAGGACAGGGCTTGGAATGATTTGAGCAAGGGCACCAAACTTAGGAAGGAGTCCAAGGAGAACCAGGAAACCAGCTGCGTAGTAGATTGGTAGGCGAGTTTTGATACCTGATAATTTAACCAAACCAACGTTTTGTGAAAAATCCTGTGTAAGGGAAGGTATTAAAGATTCCTCCGAGAAGTACGGCCAAACCTTCTGCGCGGTAACCGTTACGAAGGCGTGTGCTGTCGATTGGGTCTTTCGTGATATCAGACAAGGCTAGGTAAACACCAGTCGACTCAACCATAGACACCGTTGCGATGATACACATCATGACAATAGATGAGATTTCAAAGGTTGGCATCCCAAAGTAGAGTGGAGTTGGGACATGGACAAGTGGTGCTGCTGCAACAGGAGAGAAATCAACCAAGCCCATGGTAGCAGCAATGGCAGTTCCAACAACCAAACCAATCAAAATAGAGATAGACTTGATAAATCCTTTGGTAAAGATGTTGATCAAGAGGATAATCAGAACAGTGATAGCTGCAAGCAAGAGACTTTGACCAGTTGGTTCTGGAACGTTATTTCCCATATTTCCAATAGCGACAGGAATCAAGGTTAAACCAATCGTGGTAATAACAGAACCTGTTACGATAGATGGGAAGAGATTGGCAACTTTTGAGAAGATGCCTGAAACAAGAACAACGTAAATCCCTGATGCGATAAGGGCACCAAACATAGCGCCACTACCATGGCTTTGTCCAATCATAATCAAGGGAGCTACCGACTGGAAAGCAACTCCAAGAACGACTGGGAGTCCAATACCAAAGTATTTGTTGAGTTGAAGTTGGAGGAAGGTAGCTACTCCACACATGAAGATATCTGTTGAAATTAAGTAGGTCAACTGTTCAGTTGAGTATCCCAGAGATGTTGCAATGATAATAGGTACAAGGATAGAACCTGAGTACATTGCGAGGAGATGTTGAAGCCCTAAAATGGCGGCTTGCGAATGTTTTTCTTGAGTTTGCATTAGAGATCTGCCTCCTTAAAAATAACTTGACCATTTTCAAAACGATCCAAACGAGCGAGTGATAAGACAGGATAGCCTGCTTTTTCAAGCAAATCACGGCCATCTTGGAAGGATTTTTCAATCACGATACCGATAGCTTCGACTGTTGCACCAGCTTGTTCGATGATTTGAATCAAGCCTTTGGCGGCTTGGCCATTAGCAAGGAAATCGTCGATAATCAAGATCTTGTCCTCTGGTGAGAGGAATTTTCCAGCGATAGAAACGGTGCTGGTCACCTGCTTGGTAAAGGAGTAAACCTCAGCAGTTAAGATGCCTTCGTTCATAGTGATGTTTTTAGCTTTTTTAGCGAAAATCATGGGAACGTTTAAGGCTTCAGCTGTAAAAATAGCTGGGGCAATACCCGACGCTTCAATAGTTACGACCTTGGTAATGCCAGCAGCAGCAAATTTTTCCGCAAAAACCTTACCAATTTCTCTCATTAGGCTAAAGTCAACTTGGTGGGTTAAAAAGGAATCCACTTTGAGGATGCTATCACCCAAGATATGCCCATCCTTGAGGATGCGCTCTTCTAATAATTTCATAAGACCTCCTAAAGTCTAAAAGCCAGTTTACTTGTTGGTTAAATATTTCTATAGTGATCCAGTTTGCTAGTACTATATATTTGATAAAACTAGTACGAGCGAAGCGAGTCTTATCAAATATTTCCCGTTGTAGTGGTATCATAGACAATAATCTTGTTATTGTCTATGACGGGATTTTTGAGACTTTTGGCTCAAAAATTAGGGATGAAATTCCGAAGGAAGTTGCTCCCGTCCGCACTAATTAAGGGAAATATTAAAAATATTCAAAAAGGACCTACTTAATCTCTAAGCAAGTCCCCAAAATAGGCATGACAAAAACGACCATACCTCACTGCTGACTTACTTATTGTCAGGTGTTCCGGCACCTTGTAGAAACGTCGTGCCAATTCACGACATAAACAAGTAAAACGATATTCAATTTTAAATAGGCTTGAGCCAACGTTCTTATTCTACACTAAAAATCTTTAGAAATCAAATATCTTGTTTGTTTTTTGATTAAAAAACGAACAAAATGGAAGAAAAACGAACGGAAAACTCAGTTATTAGCAAACGTTTAGAAGATTTTTTTATCATAAAAAAAGCATATTATCAAGATTTTTCAAGACCTGACAATATGCCTTTTTCTGATTTGAAATATTTTTTGCTAAACCTTTATTACTCTACTCGCTAAATCTTAAAAAATAGCCATCTGGATCCAAAACTGCAAATTCATGTGGATAGATATAATGATCCCCAACACGAAACTTTCTTTTGGTTAAGGGACGATAAATAGGATAGTCAGCTTCCAGCAGTTGTTGGTGGAGCTGAGGAACATCTGCAATGCCAAAGGAAATATTGACACCTTTTCCAAAAGGGTAGGTAAGGTTAGCCAGTTCCTCGGGGGTTCCTTCCTCTAGCATTAGCTGGCATTCTTCAAGAGAGAGGAAGAGAAATTTCTCCTCTGGACGATCGTATTCGACAGAGAATCCTAGCAGGTCGCAGTAGAAGTGACGTGATTTTTCGATGTCAGATACTACAAATTCAGGAATGACAGCTTGATAGTCCATTCGTTTTCTCCTTAGAGTTCAATCTCCAAGACAATGGGTGTGTGGTCTTGACGAGCTCCTGAGTCAATCATATCAGATTTAGTCACCTTGTCAGCGATGCGGTTACTTGTGAGCCAGTAGTCGATTCTCCAGCCTGTATTGTTGATTTTAGAAGTCTTGCTGCGTTGTGCCCACCAAGTGTAGCGTTCTGGAACATCGCCGTGAATGTGGCGGAAGGTATCCGTAAACCCAGTTGCTAAAAGGTTGGTAAATCCAGCACGCTCCTCGTCGGTAAATCCTGGTGAGCGGCGGTTGCTAGCAGGATTTGCAAGGTCGATCTCATTGTGGGCTACATTGTAGTCACCGGTCGCAAGGACTGGTTTTTCTTTGTCTAGTTCAGCCAAGTACTCTGCATATTTGACATCCCAGACTTGGCGTTCTTCCAAGCGTTTGAGGCCATCGCCAGCGTTTGGAGTGTAAACTTGCGTTACGAAAAATTCATCAAATTCCAAGGTAATGATGCGGCCTTCCAAGTCCATGGTAGAAGGGGCACCGATTTCTGGGAAAGTGATAGTGGGCGTAAGTTCTTTCTTATAGAGGAACATAGTTCCAGCATAGCCTTTGCGGGCAGGCTCTTGGGAAGAGCGCCACGTGTTTTCGTAGCCTGGGAAGAGTTCTTCTAAAATTTCCAAGTGTTTCTTTGTAGGACCCTTGGCAGAAAGCTTGGTTTCTTGGATAGCGATAATATCAGCATTTTCAGCGACCAAGGTTTGTAGGACTTCTTGGGACAATTTGGCACGAGCTGAGTCACTTGTTAGGGCAGCATTGAGGGAATCAATATTCCATGAGATAAGTTTCATAAAGTTACCTTTTTCATTCAGATTATAGATTTTATTATACCAAAAAAAGATCTATTTCCCCAACGTATGGTTTGAAAAATTACCCTCTTTCGTTTATAATGAAGAATGATTTTATGAAAGGGAGTGAAAATAAATGAAATTTTACTCATATGACTATGTACTTAGCCAAATCAGTCAGCAAAATGGCATCATGATTGGCTTTGGGATTGTGCTCCTAGCTATCACAGGATTTTTTGCTTTTAAGGCTTATCGTGATAAAAAGGGAACTAAGTTTCGTGAATTGGTCATGATTTTGGCCTTGACTTTGGTAGCCATGCTTTTGGTAACAATCTCAAAATACCAGACCAATCAAGCCTCTAACAATCAATTTCAAACTTCCCTTCATTTCATAGAGGTCATTTCTAAAGACTTGGGAGTGGATAAATCAGAAGTTTATGTCAATACTTCAGCTGCCACTGATGGAGCACTTATCAAGGTAGGTTCAAATTTCTATCGTGCCATGAACGGGAGCCAACCAGACAAGTATCTTTTAGAGAAATTAGAATTGCATCAAACAGACGCTATTGAATTGGTGGAGGTAAACAAATGACACTCAACTACATGGAAATTTTAATCAAACTGGCCTTGGGTCTTTTCTCGCTTGTTTTTGTTATCAATGTGACAGGAAAGGGGAATCTAGCACCTAACTCTGCTACAGACCAAATTCAGAACTATGTTCTCGGTGGTATCATTGGTGGGGTGATTTACAATAGTTCTATCAGTATTCTCCAGTATGCAGTGATTTTGATGATGTGGACGATTTTGGTCTTGACCCTCAAATGGCTCAATAACAATGTTCGTTTTGTCAAACGCTTGATTGATGGTAAACCGACTCTGCTCATCAAAAATGGGCAGATTGACCCAGAAGCCTGTCGTTCAGTTGGCTTGTCTGCATCGGATGTAGCCCTCAAACTTCGTAGCCAAGGGATTTTCCAGATGAAGCAAGTTAAACGAGCTGTGCAGGAGCAAAATGGCCAACTCATCGTGGTCCAAATGGGAGATGAAAATCCTAAGTATCCAGTTGTGACTGACGGTGTGATTCAAGTCGATGTTTTGGAGTCGATTGGTCGTAGCGAAGAGTGGCTGCTTGATAACCTCAGCAAACAAGGGCATGACAATGTGGCCAATATCTTTATCGCTGAGTATGACAAGGGTGCGGTCACAGTCGTAACCTATGAATAAGAAAAACCTGGGGTATTGGCCTCAGGTTTCCATTTGCAATCAGAAAGGGATGTTATGTCCGTTATTCAAAAACTTTGGTGGTTTTTCAAGTTAGAAAAACGCCGTTATCTAGTCGGAATTGTGGCCCTGGTCTTGGTTTCCGTCCTCAATCTCATTCCCCCTATGGTCATGGGGAGGGTTATTGATGCCATTACATTGGGGCAATTAACCCAGCAGGATCTTCTTCTTGACCTATTTTACCTGCTACTTGCAGCCTTTGGCATGTACTATCTGCGCTATGTGTGGCGTATGTATATCCTCGGGACTTCCTACAGGTTGGGACAGATTATGCGCTCTCGCTTATTTGAGCATTTCACAAAAATGTCTCCAGCTTTTTATCAAACCTATCGGACGGGGGACCTGATGGCACACGCAACCAATGATATTAATGCCTTGACTCGTCTGGCAGGGGGCGGGGTTATGTCAGCGGTGGATGCCTCAATCACAGCTCTGGTGACCTTGCTGACCATGCTCTTTAGCATTTCTTGGCAGATGACCTTGGTTGCCATTTTGCCCCTGCCTTTCATGGCTTATGCCACTAGTCGTCTAGGGAGAAAGACCCATAAGGCTTTTGGCGAATCCCAAGCCGCCTTTTCCGAACTCAATAACAAGGTACAGGAGTCTGTATCAGGTATTAAAGTGACCAAGTCTTTCGGGTATCAGGCGGATGAGCTCAAGTCCTTTCAGGCGGTTAATGAATTGACCTTCCAAAAGAACCTCCAAACCATGAAATACGATAGTCTCTTTGACCCTATGGTTCTCTTGTTTGTTGGTTCATCCTATGTCTTAACGCTCTTGGTAGGCTCCTTGATGGTTCAGAAAGGGCAAATCACCGTTGGGAATCTGGTCACCTTTATCAGCTACTTGGATATGCTAGTTTGGCCTCTTATGGCTATCGGTTTCCTCTTTAATATTACTCAGCGAGGGAAGGTTTCTTACCAGAGGATTGAGGAACTGTTGTCTCAGGAATCACCTGTACAAGACCCAGAGTTTCCTCTGGACGGTATTGAAAATGGACGTTTGGAATATGCCATTGACAGCTTTGCCTTTGAAAATGAGGAAACACTGACGGATGTTCACTTTAGTTTGGAAAAAGGGCAAACTCTGGGCTTGGTTGGTCAGACAGGCTCTGGAAAAACGTCCTTGATCAAGCTTCTCTTGCGTGAATACGATGTGGATGAGGGAGCCATTTACCTAAATGGTCACGATATTCGAGACTACCGTCTGACAGATCTTCGTAGTCTTATGGGCTATGTTCCTCAGGACCAGTTCCTTTTTGCGACTTCGATTTTAGACAATATCCGCTTTGGCAATCCTAACTTGCCCCTTTCAGCGGTCGAGGAAGCGACGAAGCTAGCTCAAGTTTATCAAGACATTGTAGACATGCCTCAAGGATTTGATACGCTGATTGGTGAAAAGGGAGTCAGTCTTTCTGGTGGTCAAAAGCAGCGTCTGGCCATGAGTCGGGCGATGATTTTAGATCCTGATATCTTGATTTTGGATGATTCCTTATCAGCCGTGGATGCTAAGACAGAGTATGCGATTATCGACAACCTCAAGGAAACGCGAAAGGACAAGACAACCATCATCACTGCCCATCGCCTCAGTTCGGTAGTCCATGCAGATCTAATCTTGGTTCTGCAAAATGGTCAAATTATTGGACAGGGGACACACGAAACCTTGCTAGCTATGGATGGCTGGTATGCCCAAACCTACCAGTCTCAGCAGTTGGAAATGAAAGGAGAAGAAGATGCAGAATAAACAAGAACAATGGGCTGTATTGAAGCGCTTGATGTCTTATCTCAAGCCTTATGGACTCCTTACCTTTTTGGCACTCAGTTTTCTACTAGCGACGACGATCATCAAAAGTGTCATTCCCCTTGTGGCTTCCCACTTTATCGACCAGTATCTCGGCAATCTCAACCAACTCGCTTTGACCGTTTTGCTGGCCTACTATGGTCTCTATATATTGCAAACTCTGGTTCAGTATGTCGGAAATCTTCTCTTTGCACGGGTGTCCTACAGTATTGTCAGAGATATTCGTCGGGATGCCTTTGCTAATATGGAGAAGCTGGGCATGTCTTACTTTGACAAGACGCCAGCAGGCTCGATCGTCTCTCGTTTGACAAATGATACCGAGACTATCAGTGATATGTTTTCGGGGATTTTATCCAGCTTTATCTCAGCAGTTTTCATCTTTCTGACAACTCTTTATACCATGTTGGTGTTGGATTTTCGTTTGACAGCTTTGGTCTTGCTCTTTCTCCCCTTGATTTTCCTTTTGGTCAATCTCTATCGGAAAAAATCAGTCAAGATTATCGAAAAAACCAGAAGTCTCTTGTCGGATATCAATAGTAAGTTGGCTGAAAACATCGAGGGAATCAGAATAATCCAGGCCTTTAATCAAGAGAAGCGCCTACAGTCAGAGTTTGATGAAATCAACCAAGAACACTTGGTTTATGCCAACCGTTCTGTAGCCTTGGATGCTCTCTTTTTGCGCCCTGCCATGAGTTTGCTGAAACTCCTAGGATATGCAGTTTTAATGGCCTATTTTGGCTATCGAGGACTTTATCTGGGAATAACGGCAGGAACTATGTATGCCTTTATCCAGTACATCAACCGCCTTTTTGATCCCTTGATTGAAGTGACGCAAAACTTTTCAACTCTTCAAACGTCCATGGTTTCTGCAGGTCGTGTCTTTGCCTTGATTGACGAGAGGACCTATGAGCCCCTTCAAGAAAATGGTCAGACTGAGGTCAAAGAAGGCAATATCCGTTTTGAACATGTGTGTTTCTCATATGATGGGAAGCATCCGATTCTGGATGACATTTCCTTCTCCGTTAACAAGGGTGAAACCATTGCCTTTGTAGGTCATACAGGTTCAGGGAAATCGTCTATTATCAATGTCCTCATGCGCTTTTATGAATTCCAGTCAGGGCGAGTTCTCTTGGATGATGTGGATATCCGCGACTACAGTCAAGAAGAACTGAGAAAAAACATCGGTCTAGTCTTGCAGGATCCCTTCCTCTATCATGGAACCATTAAGTCCAATATCGCCATGTACCAAATCTTAGTGATGAGCAGGTACAGGCTGCAGCTAGCTTCGTGGATGCAGATTCCTTTATTCAAGAACTTCCTCAGGGATATGATGCACCTGTTTCCGAGCGTGGTTCGAGCTTCTCTACTGGTCAGCGTCAGCTTCTTGCTTTTGCTAGAGCAGTCGCCAGTCAGCCTAAAATCCTGATTTTGGATGAAGCGACAGCCAATATTGACTCTGAAACAGAAAGCTTAGTTCAAGCTTCTCTGGCTAAGATGAGACAGGGGCGGACAACCATTGCCATCGCTCACCGTCTTTCTACTATCCAAGACGCCAACTGTATCTATGTTTTGGACAAGGGGCGCATTATCGAGAGCGGAACCCATGATGAACTCTTGGCTCTAGGAGAAACCTATCACAAGATGTATAGCTTGCAAGCCGGGGCCATGTCCTAATACTCGTTGATTTTCATTGAGCATAAGAAGGAAATCCTTCAAATTACAGATTTCTTTCACCGCCTTTTCCATTTTGTGGTATAATGAAAAATGTTGACAAATAGTATAATAAAAACAAAGGAGAAACAGCATGCTGAAATGGGAAGACTTACCCGTGGAAATGAAATCAAGCGAGGTTGAGTCTTACTACCAGCTTGTCTCTAAAAGGAAGGGTTCGCTGATTTTCAAGCGTTGTTTGGACTGGATTCTAGCCTTGGTCTTACTGGTTCTGGCCTCTCCCATCTTTCTCATCTTGAGCATTTGGATCAAGTTGGATAGCAAGGGGCCAGTGATTTACAAGCAAGAGCGCGTGACCCAGTACAATCGACCTTTCAAGATTTGGAAGTTCCGTACCATGGTGACGGATGCGGATAAAAAAGGGAGTCTGGTGACTTCTGCTAACGATAGCCGCATTACCAAGGTTGGGAATTTCATCCGTCGTGTGCGTTTGGACGAACTGCCTCAGCTGGTCAATGTCCTTAAAGGCGAAATGTCCTTTGTCGGTACACGACCTGAAGTACCGCGCTATACAGAGCAGTATAGCCCTGAAATGATGGCGACCTTGCTCTTGCCAGCAGGGATTACCTCTCCAGCCAGCATCAACTACAAGGATGAAGACACTATCATCAGTCAAATGACGGAGAAAGGTCTGTCGGTTGACCAAGTCTATGTCGAACACGTCCTCCCTGAAAAGATGCGCTATAACCTTTCTTATCTCCGAGAATTTAGTTTCTTTGGAGACATCAAAATCATGTTTCAAACCGTGTTTGAAGTGCTAAAATAAAGTAGTCATGAGAAAATGAGTACAGATAAAAGGAGCAAATCAATGCCAAATTACAATATTCCATTTTCACCACCCGATATTACGGAAGCAGAAATTGCTGAAGTAGCAGACACCCTGCGTTCTGGTTGGATCACAACAGGTCCTAAGACAAAAGAACTGGAGCGTCGCTTGTCTCAATACACACAGACGCCCAAGACTGTCTGTCTTAACTCTGCGACTGCCGCTCTTGAGTTGATTTTGCGTGTCTTGGAAGTGGGACCTGGTGATGAAGTCATCGTTCCAGCCATGACCTATACAGCTTCATGTAGTGTTATCACTCACGTAGGGGCGACCCCTGTCATGGTGGATATCCAAGCAGATACGTTTGAGATGGACTATGACTTGCTTGAGCAAGCTATCACTGAGAAAACTAAGGTGATCATCCCAGTAGAGCTCGCAGGGATTGTTTGCGACTATGACCGTTTGTTCCAAGTTGTGGAAAAGAAACGTGACCTCTTTACTGCTTCAAGCAAGTGGCAAAAGGCCTTTAACCGTATTGTGATTGTCTCTGATAGTGCCCATGCTTTGGGATCTACATATAAAGGACAACCAGCTGGTTCTATCGCTGACTTTACTTCTTTCTCATTCCATGCTGTTAAGAATTTTACAACAGCTGAGGGAGGAAGTGCGACTTGGAAAGCCAATCCAGCGATTGACGACGAAGAGATGTACAAGGAATTCCAAATCCTTTCCCTTCACGGGCAAACTAAGGATGCTCTTGCCAAGATGCAACTGGGTTCATGGGAATACGATATCGTCACACCAGCCTACAAGTGTAATATGACCGATATCATGGCGTCACTTGGTTTGGTACAATTGGACCGCTATCCAAGTTTGTTGCAACGCCGTAAGGAAATTGTAGATCGCTATGATCGTGGTTTTGCAGGTTCTCGCATCCATCCTTTGGCACATGAGACTGAAACTGTCGAATCTTCACGCCACCTCTACATCACCCATGTAGAAGGAGCGAGCTTAGAAGAACGCAATCTTATTATCCAAGAATTGGCCAAAGCAGGAATTGCAAGTAATGTCCACTACAAACCGCTTCCGCTCTTGACAGCCTATAAGAATCTTGGTTTTGATATGGCAGATTATCCAAGAGCCTATGCCTTCTTTGAAAATGAAATTACGCTCCCTCTTCATACTAAATTAAGTGATGAAGAAGTGGACTATATCATTGAGACTTTCAAAACAGTTTCTGAAAAAGTGCTAACTTTATCAAAAAAATCGTAAAAAAGTCTTGACAAAGAAAAAACAAAGTATTAAAAATAAGTTCAACAAATCAGAAAAGTAACTATTTTTGATCTTCAGGGAGCCTGTGGTGATTGTGAACAGGTGGTTGGAAGTAGTGAAAGTGGGCTGATTTTAAAAATGAATTTGAAACAATGAAAATTCGGTGCGCACACCTTACAGTGCAACTTGTTGTTAGACAAGGCAGAGATGTAAAGGGATAGTCCCTTTATAATTGAGGTGGCACCGCGTTACCAACGCCCTCACATGGAATTTAATTCTGTGTGTGGGCTTTTTTCTTTCGGTCATTTTGTTTTTCTTTTATTAGGGCGTTAAGTCGCTTTGATGAACTTAAGTTCTATCTGCAGCTCCTTGCCTACTACTAAAAGCAAACAAAAAGCCGAATAAATACAGAAAGAGGAAATTTTTATGACAACTAAAGGTTATTTTGGACAATTTGGTGGTAGTTTTGTACCGGAGCCTATTCAGGATTTGTTGGATGAGTTGGAAGTGACATTTGACAGGTACAAGGATGATCCAGAGTTTTTGGCAGAATTTCGTCATTACTTGAAGGACTATTCAGGTCGCGAAACACCGCTCTATTTTGCGGAAAGTTTGACAGACCACTTAGGTGGCGCTAAGATTTATCTCAAGCGAGAAGATCTTAACCACCTTGGTTCTCACAAGCTCAACAACGTTTTAGGGCAAATTCTTCTGGCTAAACGTATGGGCAAAAAAAGAGTAATCGCAGAAACAGGGGCTGGTCAGCATGGGGTTGCGACAGCAGCAGCTGCAGCTAAGTTTGGTATGGCTTGTGATGTCTACATGGGAGCAGAGGATGTGGAACGTCAACGTCTCAATGTTTTTCGTATGGAGATGATGGGAGCAACTGTTCACGCAGTTGAAACGGGGACACGAACTCTTAAGGATGCGGTTGATGCAGCCTTTGGAGCATGGATGAATGACCTTGAAGCTTTCTATGTTTTAGGATCTGCTGTAGGACCACACCCTTATCCTACTATTGTCCATGAGTTCCAAAAGGTCATCAGTGAAGAATCTCGCCGTCAAATTTTGGAAAAAGAAGGACGCTTGCCAGACTATGTTATTGCCTGTGTAGGTGGAGGTTCCAATGCCATTGGTGCTTTTTCTCAGTATGTGGCTGATGAAGAAGTTAAATTGGTTGGGGTTGAAGCTGCTGGGCATGGGCTTGATACAGACAAGCACGCAGCTACTATGACAAAAGGTAGTATCGGAATTGTCGACGGAATGAAGACCTATGCAGTCTTTAAGGAAGATGGAGAGCTGGCTCCAGTTTACTCTATCTCAGCTGGATTGGACTATCCAGGGGTTGGCCCAGAACACGCCTACTTCAAAGACTCAGGTCGCGTGGACTATGTGGCTGCGACGGATGAAGAAGCTGTTCAAGCCCTGCTCCTTCTAAGCAAGACTGAAGGGATTATCCCAGCCATTGAAAGCTCACACGCTATAGCAGAAGCAGTTAAACGCGCACCGAAACTAAGTAAAGACGACATTATCATCATCAATGTCTCTGGTCGTGGAGACAAGGACGTAGCTGCGATTGCAGACTACCTAGAAGCTAAAAAATAATAGATGGAAAAATTACAGTCCTTTCTCTCACAGAGAGCTTGTGGTTGCTGGAAACAAGCAGAGAAAGTTGTAAGGTTGGGTCCATCTGAAACAAGAGAAGAAAACATAATTCTCAAGGGAGTGCCCTTTATCGCACAGCCTGTTACAGGAGGTATCTGAGACAGGAATGAGAGATAGGAGAAATCCTATAATTGAGGTGGCACCGCGAATTTCGTCCTCACGCAAGTTATTTTGCGTGGGGATTTTTATATATTTATCGTAGATATGGCTATCAGTTTTAAATTATGCTTCATCACTAGATAAATTTCTATAAAAAATTTGCGAACGAAGTGAGCATTAAACCGCTATTTCCCGCCATAGTGGTATTCTAGAGAAGCAAAGATGCTTCTCTAGAACGGAATTTCTGAGAGTAAAAATAGTTCGAGGGAACTATTTTTAGCCTGAGCCTAGAAATGAATGAGCGAGGAGCTCAAAAATTAGGTCTTTTATTTCATGGATTTCTAAAATCATCCACTGGATAATTTTACCTCCCGTCCGCACTATTTAAGGGAAATAGAAAAAAGACAAAAAATTAAAAATAAGAAACTGAAAGGGAAAATACTATGGAACGAATCATTCATGGAGATGTCTTATCACCAATCTTAGCTTATATGCGCCTAAAGGGGCAACACAAGGTTATCTTAGAGAGTATTCCGAGAGACAAGGAAACAGCTCGTTTTTCTATCCTAGCCTATAATCCTGTTTTTGAGATTAAGTTTGAAAATGGAGTTCTTTATCAAAATGGGAAAGTGCTTGATCGAGATCCCTTGGATTTCCTTTATCAAGTGACTCATAAGAGCCAGCACAACTCAGATCTACCTTTTGGTGGGGGAGCTATTGGTTTTGTTGGTTACGATATGATTTCGCTTTATGAAGAAATTGGTCAAATTCCTGAAGATACAATTGGAACGCCAGACATGCATTTCTTCGTCTATGAGAGTTACATTGTCTTTGACCACAAGAAGGAAAAAATCCATGTCATCGAGGATGCTCTTTATAGTGAGCGTAGTCAAGAAGACTTGGAAAAAGCCTTGAACCAAGTGCTTGAGGAATTACGCATTCCTGCTCCAAATGAATTTGAAGACTTGGATCTATCTCCGTTAGACTTCAAACCGCATATCGCTCCTCAAGAAGTTTGAGGAAATGGTGGAAACAGCTCGTGACTTGATTCGTAATGGAGATATGTTCCAATGTGTACTTAGTCAACGCTTCTCAGCAGAAGTGACTGGAAATCCATTTGACTTCTACAGAAATCTACGCGTGACTAATCCTTCTAATTACCTTTATTTCTATGATTTTGGGGATTATCAAATCATCGGTGCCAGTCCAGAAAGTTTGGTTTCTGTCAAAAATGGCATCGTGACAACCAATCCGATTGCAGGGACACGACCAAGAGGCGCTACGGATGAAGAGGATAAGGTCTTAGCGACAGACCTCCTGTCTGATGAGAAGGAAACAGCAGAGCATCGGATGTTAGTAGACTTGGGGCGTAATGATATTGGCCGCATCTCTGAAACAGCAAGTGTCCAAGTCACTAAGTATATGGAAGTGGAGCTTTTCCGTTATGTCATGCATTTGACCAGTGTGGTCAAGGGGCGTTTGCTTCCAGAACTCACTGCTATGGATGCCTTGAAAGCAACACTTCCAGCTGGAACCGTTTCTGGAGCACCAAAGATTCGAGCTATGAGACGTATCTATGAATTGGAAACAGAAAAACGGGGAGTATATGCAGGAGCAATCGGCTACTTGTCTGCGACAGGTGATATGGACTTTGCCATTGCCATCCGAACCATGATTCTTAAAAATCAAACAGCCTATGTGCAGGCTGGGGCAGGGATTGTCTATGACTCTATCGCCCAAAACGAATACCAAGAAACCATTAACAAAGCTAAATCTATGACTAGAATTGGAGAACTAAGACCATGATTTTATTGATTGATAACTATGATTCTTTTACCTATAACTTGGCCCAATACATTGGGAATTTTGCAGAAGTTCAGGTTTTGAGAAATGATGATCCCAAGCTGTATGAAGAAGCTGAAAAAGCAGATGGTCTGGTCTTTTCTCCTGGTCCTGGTTGGCCAGTTGATGCTGGAAAGATGGAAGACATGATTCGTGACTTGCAGGTAAGAAACCAATTCTAGGGATTTGTTTGGGCCACCAAGCCATTGCAGAAGTCTTTGGTGGTAAATTAGGTTTGGCTCCAAAAGTCATGCATGGGAAACAGAGCAATATCAGCTTTGAAGCGCCATCTGTTCTGTATCAAGGCATCGAGGATGGCCGTGCGGTCATGCGTTACCACAGCATTTTAATTGAAGAAATGCCAGAAGACTTTGAGGTGACAGCTCGTTCGACTGATGACCAAGCTATCATGGGAATTCAACATAAAAACCTACCGATTTATGGCTTCCAGTACCATCCAGAGAGCATTGGAACGCCAGATGGCTTGTCTTCTATTCGGAATTTTATCGAGAAGGTTGTAAAGTGAGGAAACTAGGATGAAAGAGATTATTGAAAAACTAGCAAAATTTGAAAATTTATCAGGTGTGGAAATGACGGATGTCATTGAGCGTATCGTAACTGGACGTGTAACGGAGGCGCAGATTGCTTCTCTTCTATTGGCTCTTAAGATGAAGGGGGAAACACCTGAAGAACGCACAGCCATTGCCCAAGTCATGAGAGGGCATGCCCAACATATTCCAACTGAAATTCATGATGCTATGGACAACTGTGGTACAGGTGGGGACAAGTCTTTCAGCTTTAACATCTCTACAACTGCAGCCTTTGTCTTGGCTGGTGGCGGTGTTCACATGGCAAAACACGGTAACCGTTCGATTTCTTCTAAATCTGGTTCTGCAGATGTCCTTGAAGCCTTGGGCATCAACCTAGACCTCAAACCAGCTGAACTAGGTAAGGTCTTTGATAAAACTGGAATCGTCTTTCTCTTTGCTAAAAATATGCACCCAGCCATGAAATACATCATGCCAGCTCGTTTGGAATTGGGAATTCCAACGATTATGAACTTGACTGGTCCCCTGATTCACCCAATGGCTTTGGAAACACAGCTTCTTGGTATTAGTCGTCCAGAACTGCTAGAAAGTACAGCTCAGGTTTTGAAAAATATGGGTCGCAAACGTGCCATCGTTGTTGCTGGGCCAGAAGGATTGGATGAAGCTGGTTTGAATGGAACAACCAAGATTGCACTTCTTGAAAATGGTGAAATCACCTTGTCAAGCTTTACTCCAGAGGATTTGGGAATGGAAGGCTACGCTATCGAAGATATCCGTGGTGGCAATGCTCAGGAAAATGCAGAAATTTTGCTCAGCGTTCTTAAAAATGAACCAAGTCCATTCTTGGAAACGACAGTTTTAAATGCTGGTCTTGGTTTCTATGCTAATGGTAAGGTAGATAATATCAAGGAAGGAGTTGCCTTGGCTCGTCAAGTGATTGCTAGTGGCAAGGCCCTTGAAAAACTCAGACTGTTACAGGAGTACCAAAAATGAGTCAGGAATTTTTAGCACGAATTTTGGAGCAGAAGGCGCGTGAGGTTGAGCAGATGGAACTGGATGAAGTCCAACCCTTGCGCCAGACCTATCGCTTGGCAGAATTTTTGAAGAATCACCAAGATCGTTTACAGGTAATCGCTGAGGTCAAGAAGGCTAGCCCTAGTCTGGGAGATATCAATCTTGATGTGGATATTGTGCAACAGGCCCAGACTTATGAAGAAAACGGAGCAGTGATGATTTCTGTTCTGACAGATGAAGTTTTCTTTAAAGGACATTTGGATTATCTACGGGAGATTTCCAGTCAGGTACAGATTCCGACGCTTAACAAGGACTTTATTATCGATGAAAAGCAAATCATCCGCGCTCGCAATGCAGGTGCGACAGTCATCTTGCTCATTGTGGCAGCCTTGTCCGAGGAACGCCTCAAGGAACTTTATGACTATGCGACAGAGCTTGGTCTGGAAGTCTTGGTGGAAACTCACAATCTAGCTGAACTAGAGGTAGCTCACCTCCTTGGAGCTCAAATTATCGGGGTCAATAACCGCAACTTGACCACCTTTGAAGTTGACTTGCAGACCAGTGTAGACTTGGCTAAACATTTCAAAGATGATTGCTTGTACATTTCTGAATCTGCTATTTTCACAGGGCAGGATGCGGAACGAGTAGCTCCATACTTTAACGGAATTTTAGTAGGGACAGCTCTCATGCAGGCAGAAGATGTAGCCCAGAGAATCAAGGAGTTGCAGATTGACAAAGGTTAAAATTTGCGGATTATCTACTAAAGAAGCGGTAGAAACAGCCGTTTCAGCAGGAGCCGACTACATCGGTTTTGTCTTTGCACCTAGTAAAAGACAGGTGACCTTGGATCAGGCTGCTGAGCTGGCAAAGCTTATTCCTGCAGATGTCAAAAAGGTTGGTGTATTTGTTTCACCAAGTCGGGCTCAACTGCTAGAAGTCATTGACAAAGTTGGCTTGGACTTGGTTCAAGTTCACGGTCAGGTGGCAGATGATTTGTTTGAGAATTTGCCTTGTGCCAGTATTCAGGCTGTGCAGGTGGATGGAGAGGGTCATGTGCCCAATTCTCAGGCAGATTATCTACTCTTTGATGCTCCTGTGGCAGGGGAGTGGCCAGACCTTTGACTGGGGGAAATTGGATACGACAGGAATAGCACAGTCCTTCTTTATCGCAGGTGGGCTTAATGAAGACAATGTAGTACAAGCAATTCAACACTTTACTCCCTATGCAGTAGATGTATCAAGCGGAGTGGAGATAGACGGACAAAAAGATCATGAAAAAGATTAAAAGATTTATAGAGAGGGTAAAAGAATGGCATATCAAGAACCTAATAAAGATGGATTTTACGGAAAAATTCGGCGGACGTTTCGTCCCAGAAACATTGATGACAGCAGTTTTGGAGTTGGAGAAGGCCTATCGTGAAAGTCAGGCAGACCCAAGTTTCCAAGAGGAATTAAACCAACTCTTGCGCCAGTATGTGGGACGTGAAACTCCCTTTACTACGCAAAAAAATTTGACTCAGCATATCGGCGGAGCCAAGATTTATCTTAAACGTGAAGACCTTAACCATACAGGGGCCCACAAGATTAACAATGCCTTGGGACAAGTTCTTCTGGCTAAACGCATGGGTAAAAAGAAAATTATCGCTGAAACAGGTGCTGGTCAGCACGGTGTGGCAACTGCAACAGCTGCAGCCCTCTTTAACATGGAATGTACCATCTATATGGGTGAGGAAGATGTCAAACGCCAAGCCCTCAATGTGTTCCGTATGGAGCTCTTAGGAGCCAAGGTTGAGGCAGTGACAGACGGTTCGCGCGTGCTCAAGGATGCGGTCAATGCAGCCCTTCGTTCATGGGTAGCTAATATCGATGATACCCACTATATCCTTGGTTCTGCCTTGGGGCCTCATCCTTTCCCAGAAATCGTTCGTGACTTCCAAAGTGTCATCGGTCGAGAGGCTAAACAACAGTACCGTGACTTGACAGGTCAAGATCTGCCAGATGCCCTAGTAGCCTGTGTTGGTGGTGGGTCTAATGCCATCGGGCTCTTCCATCCATTTGTAGAAGATGAGTCAGTAGCTATGTATGGGGCTGAAGCAGCAGGACTTGGTGTGGATACAGAGTACCATGCAGCTACCTTGACCAAGGGACGTCCAGGTGTCCTTCACGGTTCCCTCATGGATGTTCTCCAAGATGCTCATGGTCAAATTCTTGAAGCCTTCTCTATCTCAGCAGGTTTGGACTATCCTGGTATCGGTCCAGAACATTCTCACTACCATGATATCAAACGTGCCAGCTATGTTCCTGTGACAGACGAAGAAGCCTTGGAAGGATTCCAACTCTTGTCTCGTGTGGAAGGGATTATCCCAGCATTGGAGTCTAGCCATGCTATCGCCTTTGCAGTGAAATTAGCCAAAGAACTTGGACCAGAAAAGTCTATGATTGTCTGCCTATCAGGTCGTGGAGATAAGGATGTGGTTCAAGTCAAAGACCGCTTGGAAGCAGATGCAGCAAAGAAGGGAGAAACTCATGCCTAAGACACTAACAGAAAAATTAAATGCTATTAAAGCGACTGGAAGAGGAATTTTTGTTCCCTATATCATGGCTGGAGACCACGAGAAAGGTTTGGACGGTCTTGCTGAAACAATCCACTTTTTAGAAGATTTGGGTGTCTCTGCTATTGAAGTGGGCATTCCCTTTTCAGACCCAGTTGCAGATGGACCTGTGATCGAAGAAGCAGGCTTGCGCAGTCTAGCTCATGGTACTTCGACACAAGCTTTGGTTGAAACCTTGAAAACCATTGAAACAGAGATTCCACTGGTCATTATGACCTACTTCAACCCCCTCTTTCAGTACGGTGTGGAGAATTTTGTCAAAGATTTGGCAGATACAGCGGTTAAGGGCTTGATTATTCCAGACCTTCCTCATGAGCATGCCAACTTTGTAGAACCATTTTTAGCAGACACAGACATGGCCTTGATTCCCCTAGTTAGTTTGACGACAGGGATTGAGCGTCAAAAAGAGTTGATTGAAGGGGCAGAAGGCTTCGTATATGCCGTTGCCATCAATGGAGTGACAGGAAAATCAGGCAATTATCGTGCAGACTTGGACAAGCACTTGGCACAATTGCATCAAGTGGCCGACATCCCCGTCTTGACAGGTTTTGGTGTATCTAGTCAAGCCGATGTAGAACGTTTTAATGTGGTGTCAGATGGCGTTATCGTCGGTTCAAAAATCGTAAAAGCTCTCCATCAAGGAGAGCCGATTCAGGATTTTATCAAACAAGCAGTAGCTTACCAAAAATAATCACACAAGCAGCAAGCAAGAGGAAAGGCACAAAAGGAAGTCTTTCCTTTTTCTTTTGCAGGAGAAAGTCTAGTTTTAGATATCATTTGCTAAATTACTCTGATATGTAACTTTAAGAAAGAGCTAATTATTGTAGTAATTTCTTTAAGAAAATGATATAATTCATTAAAAAGTATTCGGAGGAGGAAGAATTATGTTAAATCAGGATCTCTTTGATTCGCTCAAGGCACAAAAAATTGTAGATACTTTGATGAAAGGTCAAAAAGATTATGTAGATGAACGTCTAGAAAAAAGAGAGACAATGAAAGTGTCGAATGGTTATGCATGGACGCGACCTAATCATATTGATAATTCATTTGCATCAGCAGATTTGTTTGAGTATAAATTACAATTAGCAGGACAGACTTGGGGATATTTAGAATTTGAAACAAATACAGAAAAAAATATGGGAAAAGTATTGTTAATTATAAAAGGGTAAGAAGCGACTTACGAGCCAATTTCCTTTGGTACAAAAAAATAAGAGTGGCTACTTATTTGAATATGCTCGGATGAATACACTTTATCTTAATCAACATTCTTCCTACAAAAAAATGATGAAGATAGTCATTCTTTTCCAATTCAGATGGAGTTAGTTTCTGATGAAATGATTCAAGAAATTGAACAAGCTACTAAAAATTCGAATATCGAAAAATTTATGATTTTAACTTATGAGGCGGACTCGGAAAACAATATTATATCTGTAGATGTTGTTATGCCTGATGCACGAACTGGTCAGTTACACTTGATTCAGGATTTGTCTGAGTATATTCAATCAAGTTCGTACCATTTCGAAGAAGCTAAATACCAAGATATTCCTAATTTTTCAGAATTATCGGAAACAGAAGATTTTGAAATTATTCCAAGAATAGAAAAACAAGAAGCTCAAAAGTAGTAAGGAGTATGTAAATGTTTAATGGTCGGGTATTGAAAGAATTACGGCTGTTAAATGGTTTAAGTAGAGCAGAATTGGCTCAGAGAATTAATTTAACGGAACAAGCCATTTGGCAGTTTGAGTCTAACGAAACGAAACCTAAATTATCAACTAGACTGCATTTGGCCAACCAATTTCATGTTGATTTAACTTATTTTGAACAGGAAGAAGAGAGCATTCGATTTGATTCTTCTGTAATTGCCTTTAGAAATGCAGATCTAGCAACACGGAAAACAATAGATATTCAAACTATGTATTTACATAAGGTAGATAGTTTGATTGATTATTTTGAAAGTTTTGTAATTATACCTAATATTACAATTCATGACCTAAGTAATGTAGTGAGTGAATCTTATCATAAGGGAGAATCTATTGAGGAATTGGCTCTTTATGCCAGGGAAAAATTAGGTATTTCAAAAGATAATCATGATTTGCTTTATAAATTAGAACGTTCAGGCATCTATATCGTGGAACGATTAATTAATGGTCAAGCTGATGCTTATAGCGCATGGTCAAAATTGGGAAGACCTTATATTGTGTTGGGGACGAATAAATCCTCTGTACGTCGAAATTTTGACTTAGCTCATGAGCTAGGACATATTCTTTTACACAAATATAAAGATATGAATGAAGATGGCAATCGTTTGGAGCAAGAAGCAAATTATTTTGCATCATGTTTTTTATTGCCAAAAGAAGAGTTTTTAGTCAAATTTGAAGAGAGGGTTGGCAAGCGTGTCAGCAATCCTGATAGTTATATTTTATTGAAGTCGGATTTGAATGTTTCGATACAGGCTTTAGAGTATCGAGCTTTTAAGTTAGGATTATTGACTCCAAAGCAACATTCTTACTTTTATCGTCAAATTGCGCAAAAAGGTTACAAAATGATTGAACCTCTGGATGATCAAATTTTTGTTAAAAAACCAAGCAAAGTAAAGAGTATTCTGGACGTCGTTTTGAGTAATCATCTAGTCAGTCTAGCGACTATAATGTCTAAACAAAGTATTCGTTTACAGTTTATAAGCGAAATATTTTCAGTCGAAATGAAATTTTTTGATCAGTATCAAGAAGATAAAAGAACGGATCAATTTGATAATATCATTCCTTTGTATAAAAGAAATAATTTATAATTTAACTGTGAAATAATTTCATGAAGGACATATGATAAAAATTGGACTTTATCAAACAAGCAGTAGCTTACCAAAAATAATCACACAAGCAGCGAGTAAAAGGAAAGGCACGAAAGGAAGTCTTTCCTTTTTCTTTTGTAGGAGAAAGGCTAGGATGCCCGTCGCAGAAGCAAATTGAATTAAGATCAGTAATTCGGTCGCGCTAAAGACGAGAGCGCAAGAAGCAAGAAAGAGAAAATCCCCTGCACCCATGCGGATATCGATAAAATGAGCCAAAATTCCAAGAGCAAGGAAGAAGACCATTACTAGATTCCAGCTAGAGGAAGCCATGAGGATTAGGTGGAAAGTCATCCAGACCAGTAAGGGATATTCCTGATGGCGAAAGTCGTAGATGCCCAAGGTCAAACCAGCGGTGATTAGGACGACTTGCCCCAAGGAAAGCAATTCCCAAGACCAAGCCAGAAAGAGGATCCCTAAGCCTAGTTCCAAAAGGGCATACCAGACTGTATAAGGAGACTTGCAGTAGCGACAGCGAAAGCGATTAAAAACCTGCGAGAGAATCGGAATCAAATCTAAGGGGCGCAAGCGAGTCTGACAGGAATCGCAGTGACTAGCAGGTTGGATAATGGATTGCTCAGGAAAACGGTCAATGACCAAACCAAGAAAGGAAGCGAGAATGCTCCCGACAAGAAAAAAATAAATATCAATCATACTTATCTATTCGTAAAAAATGGGAGAAGTAGTATAATGGAGAAACATAGATAAGGTGGTGAGAAAAAGATGACAATTTGTTTTGAAGAAAATGTGAGCACAGAAAAGGCTCAACTCGTATGCCAATGGTCCAACTCCCTTGGCAAATCATTTCAAGAACAATGGATGGGAACAATGATTCCTTTTCCCTTAACAATTCAAGTCTTGCAAGATTTAGAAGGAGTTTTTTCAATCTTTGATGGACAAGAGTTTATCGGCCTTATCCAGAAAATCAGATTGGAAAATAGAAATCTACATATCGGGAGATTTTTTATCAACCCCCAGAAACAGGGACAAGGCTTAGGTAGCCAGGCTTTAAGGAAATTTGTTAGTTTGGCCTTTGAGAATGAAGACATAGATACTATTTCTTTAAATGTCTTCGAGGCAAATCAAACAGCTTACAATCTTTACCAAAAAGAAGGATTTGAAACCGTTCAAATGGTTGAAGAACCTGTACGGAAATATATTATGAAGAAGGGGAGATAGAAATGAAAAAGCCTTTTTGTCTAGTCTAATTGATTAATTATTTTTTTCGATGATCCATATCTAAATCTTTTTAATAGTTTCCCAGTTAAGTGAAGAGCTTTATCCTGTTTTACAGTTTGTTATAATATCAAAAAATTTCCTTTGATATTTCTTTTAAAAAATTTCCTTTGATTTATCGGTTTGAAGTCTAGGAGATGTTTCTTTGGCTACATAGTAAGCCCGATTGTTTTTTTAACAGTTATTAAACTCAGAATTTTATTAGAAATATTCTCATCGAAATAGTATGGTTTGAAAGAATCTGCTTTTTTTCTTTCATAGGTAAAAAAACGATTCGGTTTCATCACCTATACAAGTATAAAGTTTCTTTTTATTATGTTCAGTCAAATTACCATCATAGCAATCTGGCAAGTGGTAATTCTTTACTTTGGAATTAAAGATTTCAGGAAGTATTTCTTTGTTTCTTTGCCCTTTTTCAGGCCACTCGTATAATTCTTTAGCTTTTATAATTGTGTCAATTTCTAGAATTTCCTTATTATTTTCATCCTTAGATTTAGCTACAAACACAAAAATAAACTTCGTCTTTTTCTTCAATCCACTCTCTAACATCTTTATTTAGAGAATCATTTGTATGACAGAATGTATAAAGAAAAATTATCATTCCAAATAAAAAGGATCTTCATTGTGTTTCTCAGATTTAAATTCATCAAAAACTAATTTCATATTTCTTATTTTCGATAGATAGAGTTTTTCTTTTTCTCGTTCAGGGTGTCCAATGATAATAATATGTTTCATATTTATAACTCCTTTATGGGGAACAAATTAGATTTTTAAGATGTTTCATTTTTAAAAACTATATTTTAAATTTTTTTCGTTCTACTAAATAATATATAAAAAAATAGAGAAGTTATGAAACTTCCCTCTTATTGACTTTTTGAAAAACCTCTTTCAAGGATTTCACGCCGTCGTGGCTCTAAAATATAACATAGATTATTCTATCATAAATAGTATCTTTTAGCAATACTTATTTTTCCAATTCTTTTGAAAAAAATTTTTTTATTAATATCAAATTTAAATAAAAAAAGATATTTTTTTAAACGGTATAGTCTGATGGAGCGATCTATTTTTTTAAGAGAGAAATTATTAAAAATAATTTAAAAATTTTTAAACTTTGATAAAAATTTTAGAACCCTATTGTTAGTCTTAGGAGTAAGTGATAACTCAGAGATAAAAAAAGACTATTTATCAGAATTTTATTTCCTGTTCTATATCTTGTTATGAGACTAAAAATGTGCTAATTTATTTCTTAATTCACGCAATATTTCACAAGCGTTAATAAATTTTTTTCACGACTACCGCTAACCGACGAATCAAAGCCCATTTCACTCATAATTTTATTTTGTATTCTCACTCCCAATCCCTGAAATAAAAATTAATAAATCATTGAGCATTAATGTATCAATAATAACCCAAAGTGGTGGATTTTTATAGCTAGAAATATATGGATATTTCATTTTACAATAGTCTGAATAAGATAAGTTAAAAAAATCTTCCTTCTAAGTTGCTAATTCGGACTGATACATCTGTACAACCATCTAATCTAGAGATATAACTAGGAGTATCATTATCTTTTTATTGAGAATTTTTCCACTGTAAATATTTATTTTAAGGTCATCAATAGTTCCTTCAAAAATTCCTTCTAAATTATAAAAATATTGCTCCATTACGATTAATTGACTGTTGGATATTACCTGTAAATCTTGCATTCTTAATTCTAGCAGAAATATTATGAGTTCTGAAAAAAATATGTGTTTTTCTATCATTCCCAGAAGTATAGAAATAATCTGTAAAAAGAATTCTGACTATGTAGAGTCGGAAGTTCATAGAGATTGATATTCAAATAGTTTAAATTAGACTCAATGCCACTATTACAATGTTCTCTTGCAAATTCATAGGCAATTCTAGACTTTAATTCAATCTCAATCTTTTTCAATTTCTTGAAATAGGTATTTAGCAATATTTCTATCCAATACATATATTCTTTTTAATATCCTTAAAAAGATACTCTAGGCATATACTTTTTAGGGTTTGAAGTTAACAAAAAAAGAGTTTCAAAAACCATTTATGGAATTAAAATAATTTTTTTCTGTTGGATAAAGCTCTCCATCTGTAGTTCGTCAGGAATTTTTTTAAGTTCCTGTTTTTTTGAATACTAATCTGTTCATTTATAGTTTTAAACTCTTTTTTTCTCTAGTCATAATATTATCTCATTCATTTTTTTATGTAACTACTATTATATCATATTCCCAGATATTTTCTCTATATAATTTCAACTAGACAATCACATAGTCTATAAATAAGACCATAATTACAGTAGATTGAAATAAAAATATGAACAAATTGATTGGAAAATTCAAGTCAAATTTCTATTAATGCTTTAGAAGTCATATTATACCATTCTAAATTCGATTAACTATATAAACAAACTTACCTATAAAAAAACTAAGCTAAAAATCTCCTAGTGACATAAACAAATTCAAACTACACCCACTCACCGTTGGCATTTACTGTGTAACCATCGATAGTTGTGTTCACCGCCAAAACTCCTGATGGGTATGAGTAATACCATTTACTTCCAACTTGGTACCAACCTGTCTTCATTCCATCTTCTTTAGAGAAATAATACCATTTACCGTCAATTTTCTTCCATCCAATAGAACGGTTCCCTTCATTATCAATAAAGATTTTTTTACCATCAATTAAAACAATATTTGGTGTAAGAACACCATCTTTTTCATTTAGATAGTATTGCTTATCACTTAAGGTTAGTAGCCCTTTTTTCATTGCTTCATCAGTTTCAAAGTAGTAGGTCTTACTATCAATTTTTTTGCCATACAGTGAGATAGACAAAATTCACCCCACTACCATTGTTTAAAAGTCAAAAAAACAGGAGATTTCTCTCCTGTTATGATTCAAAAACTTTAAAGATGGAACTATCAAAAAAGCCTTGGTTCCAAGGCTTTTCCTGTTGTATGTAGATGCCCCCTACAGTCGATTTGGAGTTGAAATAAGTAAAAATGAGTAACAAAAATATTGATAAATCAAGGTTTTTGCCACTTTCTAAATCGTATGTAAAAAAATAAAAGGTAGAACAAAAGTAGAACAGATTATTATTTTTCTTCTTTATCACAAAAATCTCCCTACGATAGTAAGGAGATTTATTTTTTATTATGATTTTTTGCGTTTACGGTATACAAGACCGATAGAAGATAAAGCTGTGATAATCGCAAGAGTAGCAGTATTAGTACGCTTTTCTCCTGTATTTGGAAGTTGTTTCTTAGGTTCTGCTTTTGTATTTGTAGCTTGTGCAGGAGCTTGATATGTTTTATCGTCTTTAGTTCCTACTGTCGCAACAACTACTTTATCCTTATCCTTAGCATCCACAATATCAACTACCTTACCGTTTGCGTCAGTAACTTCTTTAGGTTGATCACCTGCTTTACGGATTGCATCTGCTTTACGAGATAGATCTTCCAAGCGTTTTTGTTCAGCCAATTCAGTGTCATGACGTTCTTTAAGGTCTTTCAAGTTAGCAAGGACACGAGCCTTAGCTTCTGCGATACCCTCAAGTCGAGCCAATTTTCCTTGAGCAAACTCAAGCTCAGTACGGAGTGCTTCGGGCTTAAACTTGATTTCAGCAAGCTGAATTTCTAAACTTTTAAGAACTTCATCACGTTTAGTAAGGGCAAGAGCAAGGACTTCGTAAGTATCGTTAGCTTCTTTAGACGCTTCACGTTTGCGAGCAAGGTCTTCACCTGCTGACTTACGAGCCAAGACTGCTACATCATGAGCATTAGTAAGAGCTTCCAATTCACCCTTGGCAGTCGTAAGATCCTCGTCTGCGTTTGATTGTTCAGCTTTAGCTGACTCAAGAATTGTTTTAGCTTCAGCAAGATCCTTAGCCTTGTCAATAGCATTTGATTTAACTCGAGTAAGTGATTCTTTAGCAGTTTGTAAAGCTTTAGTGTCTTCAGTCAATTTAGATACAGCATCAGCAAGAACCTTTTCAAGTGATGGAACATCAGTAATAACAGAACGTAAATCAGACAGTTGTTTTTGAGATATTTTGAAGTTTTGTAGTGCTGTTTCATAAGTTAACTGAGCAATACCTATATCCGATTTAGCCTTTGTGTTATCTGCAAGAGCTTTATCATAAGAAAGCTGAGCACTGTCTAGATTAGTTTTTGCTTTCTCCGATTCTTTAGAAAAATTGATTTCATGCTTAATACCATTAAAATTCGTAAATTTTCTCAATAAATCAGGTAAAATATTAAATCTATATTCAATCACCTTATAATACGGTGTTACTTTTTCATTAAAAGCAATACCAAAGCTACGATCAGAATATAGCAATGTTTTTGTATGTCCCCAATCTGAATGGGCATCAGCATAGACAATACTGAGGGTTTCAAACAAAAGCTTTTTCTTGAGCTTAGCCATTGTTAAAGTACCATTATATACTGGATAAGCTTCATTTTCTGATACCAAAGAACCACCATAAATATGAACGGTACCTTTATCATCTTGATAACTATTTCTTGCAAGAACCTCGGAAGAAGCACTTTCAATAGCTAAAATATCATGATCTAAAAAATTAGTATCTCTAGTTAGCTCAGTTATACGTTGAGAAAGTTTCATAACATCATCATCAATTACCAATTCCCCTGTATTCAATGAGCGGCGAACATCACTAACAAGAGTAGCAATATATTTTGCCAACTCCAGTTTATCTTCAGAACTAAGATTCTTTATATCAATTATTTTGTCTTGATCTTTTCTACTAAACTCAACATATTTCAATTTCTCGGCTGTATTCATCTCCGTTAAAGAATCATTTTTAGGTATACCCCAATCTGTCTCCATAATTTGACGACCAAGAGTAGATAACTGATTCGATAATTCCTGAGTAGGTTTAGCCAAATACTGTTTTAAAAGATTATTATATTCTGTATGAACTTTTAGGACATTACTAGTAAGTGAATTATATTTATCTTTAGCATCTTCCAATGTAGACTTAGCATTAGTAAACTCATTAACAGTAAAAATTTCTATCTTTTTAGCGTTATCAAGAGCTGTAGTAGCTTGGCTGAGATTAGATTCAGCTTGAGATACCCCACTTTGAGCATCCTTGATAGCTTGCTCTTTGTTGGCTTGAGCTTTTTTAGCGTTATCAAGGTTAGTCTGAGCAGTCGCTACTGCTTGAGTGTCAGCACTAACTTGGTTAGTAAGTGTAGCTACCTCTTTTTCAAGTGGAGCAACATCAGTAGTAGATGAAAGAGAATCTACTTTCTTTTGGGCATCAGCTACCTTCTTAGCCGTAGTAGTTGCAGTTTTTTCAGCATTTGCTACTACTTTTGATTGATTTGCAACTTTTTCAGCAGTAGTCGAAACAGACTTATCAGCATCAGCTACAGTTTTCTCAGCAGTAGCTAACTCGTTAGCTTTCTTTTCTGCGTCAGTCTTAGCATCAGCTACCTTTTCGGGTGTAACAGAATTAGTTTTTTCTTTTATCTTTTTAGTAATTTCAGCAATACCCTTTTCGTTATCAGCAAGATGAGATTCAGCAGTCTTAACTACTTCTTTCTGTTTAGCTACATCTTGATTAGCCTTATCAGATTCAGCTTTAGCCGTATCTACGTCCTCTTGAGTAGGAACTTTAGGAACAACCTCATCCTTAGCAACTACCCTAGTTGCTGGCTCATTAAGTGCTACCTCAGTCTCACTAGCAGATACTCCAGTAGCTACCCCTAGTGCAGAGATTGCAAGCGTTGAAATAACTGCACCAGTACGCAATTTTTTGATGGTGCCGTGACCTTGAGTGTTTGATTCTATCATATAAACTCCTTTATGTCTTAAAAGACTGTTTTATAAATAATATTATACCACATTTTGCAGTCTTTTTGAATATTATTTTTGTTATAATTTCAGTCTTTTGATAATGATTTATTCAATGAGATAAACTTGTATGATAGTTATGAGGTACTATTATGACTGAAAAAATAAATTTAAGAGAATTTGTTGCAAAACAAATCAGACTTTTAAGACTGAAAAAGCGGAATGACACAAGAATATCTAGCAGAAAAAAAGCTGATCTGGGATTCAACTACATTTATAGGTTAGAAAAATAAACAATTAAATGTTAAGCTGGAGACCATTGAAAAAATCATACAAGCGCTTGAAGTTGATATGAATACTTTTTTTAATATTGAAAATCAAAATCAAAGCGGAGAGTTTTTCACAACTCGTTGAGGATATTAGAAATCTACCAACAGAAAAAAAGAACCTACTATAAAAAGCTCTCCGAGATATATTAAAACAAATAAATTAAGCCAAGTATTTTTGAACTTGGCTTTTTTTAAATTTTCTAATTTAATTTTTAGTTTCTCCCTTTATATCATGCTCTGTTTTAGTCTGACTATGAATAAATTTAGGTATACCTCCACCATTCAATGCTTTCTCAGCATTATTGAATAACCAATCTAGTAAAAAGCAATTTATCATAATTTTTTTAAATTTAATGTTAAATTCATTCATCGCAGCTAGTCTATTAGTTGTTTTTTTCAATGCAATCTAATAAAAAAATTTCCTCTTCTATGATGTTGTGTATGGAGTTCCTAGTAATAATGCAGTAAATCAAAGTTTACAATCGCTACTAAAAAAACTAGAAATTTTTCCATATAATTTAACTGCTACGGGTATAAGGCATACTTATGCGAGCATATTGCTTGCAAAGGGAATTGATATATGGGTTGTTGCTCATGTAATGGATCACAAAAAAATTTAAAACAGGTAACGGAAATATATAGTCATCTTTTAAAGAACATCAGGTTATTTGAAATGTTTTGAGTGACTATCCATTGGTTGACCAAAAAGTAGAACAGATAAGCAAAAAAAGCCTTGGTTATCAAGGCTTTTCCTGTT